>Ga0209272_10000299_pt1 | contig 47245 bp, 30 predicted proteins | sample tdDd002_FD_187125 | JGI IMG/M metagenome (GOLD analysis project Ga0209272, IMG submission 187125) | Marine sediment microbial communities from the Atlantic coast under amendment with organic carbon and nitrate - tdDd00.2 (SPAdes)... | ecosystem: Environmental > Aquatic > Marine > Coastal >...
TTCCAATATTTTCAAAGAACTCTCGTTCAAAATTTCTAGTTTGTTTTGACGTTGATTACAGCGTCAAAGCGGGTGCAAAGATAACAACTTTTAGTTTTAAAAACCAAATGAAAATTGAAGTTTTTTTTGAGAAATAATTCTCAGCATTTTTCAACTCTCGTCGTTTCATCACTCCAGATTTTTTAAGAACTTTTCGCTGTTTAAGCGGCTGCAAATATAAGAACTTTTATTCTAAGTTTGCAAATTAAATTTCGCTTTTTTTTAAATTTAATTTTCAAAAAAAACAGAACCGAAAATAAAATCTGACACAATAGTCAAATTTTCCAATCGCTCCCGAATCGCGAGGTTGTTTAGTAGGTGTAAATAATCTTTTAAAAAAGTAAAAAATTCCTACGACCACCCTACCACTGCCTATAAAATACTACTAAACAACCATTTTATAAATCCACTCTCCGTTGAAAGTGGCTACAAATATAACTGCAAAATACATTTACTTCCAAATGATTTCCAATAAAAAATCAAATAAAAACAAGATCTGTTTGATTAAGTGACACTTAAGAGCTCTAGCAATCTTAAACAATCCCTCTCTACACTACTTCCCTTTATTAAGCAACTCATCGAGTCTACTTAATTGCTTATCGTCTCCCAATACAAAAAGTTGGAATTTCTCATTAAGAATGATATCAGGAGAAGGGTTGTATATATAATTTCCGTCACCATCTTTTAAACCAATAATATTGGCACCTGAAACATTTCTTACATTTAGGTCTAAAATTGATTTACCTACAAAACAACTTGCCAGTTTAGAACAAGAAACTTCTATTAGGCTTACACCCTTTATTGATTGCAATAAAATCTTATCTACAAACTCAATAACATCTGGCTGAGCAACTAACTTAGCCATTTGTTGTCCTCCAAGCAAATCGGGCATAATAACATTATTCGCACCAGCCCGCTTCAACTTATTATCTGACTGCAGTTTAGACGAACGAGAAATAATTCGAATTTCGGGACTCAACTCTCGCGCAGTAAGACAAACATACACATTAGCAGCATCATCAGGTATAGCGGTAATCAATGCTTTAGCTTTTGCAATATTCGCAGAAGTCAACACCTCTTCAAGTGTCGCATCTCCTTGAATAAACAACAACTCAGGAATCATACGAATTTTATCAATACTAGATTCTTTAGAATCAATAACGACAACCTGCTCTTCATGCTCAAGCAACTCAAGGCTTGCCTGACGTCCATTTCGACCAAAACCACAAACAATAACATGATTACTTAATTTCTCAATTTTTCTAGCCACTCTATAGTCTTTTAAATTTCTACGAAACACCCCATCTAAAATAAATCGGGTCACTGCGGAAACAATATAACCAAAAATACCAAAACTGCTCATAATCAACAGAATTGTAAATATCTTCCCATTATCGGTAAGATCATGTACTTCCTTAAACCCAACAGTTGAAATTGTAATTACTGTCATATATAGGGCATCAATAAAATTATACGCTTTATTGAGTTGCATATAACCAACAGTACCGACACCAATAACAACAAACATCAAACCCAAAGCGAAACTAAGAGTTTTAACATTTTCTTCCCAAACCTTACGCCCCTTTAATGACATTACTTGTATTTATGTGAAAAAAAATAAAAACTAAATTAATCAATCTTACCTAATCACAATAAGGAAAATCACATTTATTCTAAACGAAGAACTCGGTTCCCCAACTCACACTCCAAGCATCTGTAATTAGAACAGTATTCCGATTTAAGATGCAGTAAAGACTGAGATTGATATGCAGATTTCACCACAACACCACTTTTCATCCACAATTTAATAATTGAATTTTTTTCTGGCTTAAGTTTCTCTAAAAAAGACAAGGCTCTATCCACATGAATAGAACTACCTATTTCTTTTCCGTAAACAAATAGAATTGGAACAATAGCGTTAATAATTAAAATATCGATCGTTAACTTACCTAATAATTTCTTTTTAGACTCCCCCTCTTCTCCAAAACGATAATGAGTGTCCCAATATAAAGAAGCTTTAGATTGTAATAAAACATAGAATCCATCAAGCTCTTCGACTTTAATAATTTTTGAAAACAAAGATTGTGAGTGATAAACTAAACTTGCCAACTGTGCAATCCTAACCGTCGGAAAGTTAACTGGATGCAAACGCATGAACTTCCATCTCCTTTTCTCTATTGCTTTTAGTTTGAATTTACTCTGCAGAAAACGATACTCAGTTCTCAAACTGGTATAATAGTGATCATCCGTGTTCACATCATTCAAAAAACCCGCCTGACCAAAGAAAATTGCTTCCAACTGCAATAAAGAATTCTTTTGCTTTGCTAGAATTTTCAAAGGAACCGATCTCGCTAATTGTTCAAAGGGGTCAGCATTTACTTTCATCCCAAAATATCGAGCCAACAATTGATAAAATGTCTCTTCCCATGAATTGAAGTTCTGATGATACATCTTCCTAATCTCATCAGCCTTTCTCTCCATCCGTTCTAAAAGCATTCGATCAAGCCAGTGATTAACAAAGAAACGACTCAACTTCGAAACATCCATCTGGCATGGAATCCACAACTGAGATGACATCAATAATTGATATTTACTCAGGAAGGAATGAGGAATTTTTAACTCCAAACAAGGTAACAATCTCCCATCAGACAAAACAACATCCCTGTCATTTTCGAAAACAACATGCAGAATAACATTATTATATGCTAAATCTTTATCATGATTGTGTCGGTACCAGTCAGATGATCTTAAATGAATCTCTACATTACCCACCCAAACTACATCATCTATCTGAATATGAGATTCGAAAAAATCAGGTCCAGAATCACCATTCAAGCTTCCCGGATCAATAACCGCAAGTTGATGTCCTTGTCCTGACTTTAAATTCTCTAAATCGAAAAGGCGATACTTCCATACATACTGTAGAAAATCCTCATTCATAAAATATAGTTCTAAATTCCAAAACAGAATACTAAATTTATGATATGTTTCCTAAAAACACAACAAAAAAGCGCGATGATATGAGAATCATCGCGCTTTTAATATCTATGAATCAGAATTATAAAATCCCTTTTGCGTCCATTAAATCTGCCATCTCTTCTTGAAGCTCAAGCGTCTTTTCGCGTGCCACATCAGCAAATTTTGGTGTCGAATCTGCATAAATGATTCCACGAGATGAGTTTACTAACAAACCACAATGCTCGTTCATACCATATTTAGCAACTTCTTGCAAGCTTCCACCCTGTGCACCAACTCCAGGAACTAATAGGAAATGGTTTGGAGCAACTTTTCGAATATCAGATAACATTTCGGCTTTTGTAGCACCCACGACATACATCATATTATCTTGAGAACCCCATTCTTGTGATTTTTCAAGAACTTTCTCGAACATTTTTTGCTCACCCTCTTGAAAGAACTGGAAATCGAAAGCTCCTTTATTAGATGTTAGTGCCAATAGAATAACCCACTTGTCTTTATATGACAAAAACGGCGTAACCGAATCTTCACCCATATAAGGTGCAACAGTAATTGAGTCGAAAGGCATATTTTCAAGAAATGCACTGGCATACATCTTAGATGTATTCCCAATATCGCCACGCTTAGCATCAGCAATTAGGAATATTTCAGGATAATTTTCTTTGATATAACAAACCGTTTTCTCAAGAGACAACCATCCTTTTGCACCCTTACATTCGTAAAATGCAATATTTGGTTTATAAGCGACAACTAAATGAGCTGTTGCATCAACAATTGCTTTATTGAATTCAAAAATTGGATCTTCTTCTTTTAGCAAATGTTCTGGAATCTTTTTCTCATCAGTATCCAAACCAACACATAGGAAAGATTTCTTTAATTTAATTTGCTCGAATAAAGCTTGATAATTCATTTGTTGTTAATTTTATATGATTGTTTTAATTTTTATCTATCAATGACGCATTTAAAATACGATCAAAAAAAAGGCAGTAGTTAAAAACCACTGCCCAATATTATTATAAGCCACTCTCCTTAAGTCGCTCTGCATTTTCTTCAACCTGAAGCTTATCGATAATTTCTTGGATATCACCATCGATAATAGCACTCAAATTATACATTGTCAGATTGATTCTATGATCAGTCATTCGACCTTGTGGATAATTATAAGTTCTAATTTTGGCTGAACGGTCACCCGTAGAAACCATTGTCTTACGTTTAGATGAAATTTCATCCAAATATTTTTGATGCTCCATCGCATAAATACGAGAACGCAACTCAATCATCGCCTTAGCTAAATTCTTAAGCTGAGATTTTTGATCCTGACAAGTCACCACAATTCCTGTTGGAATGTGAGTTAAACGAATAGCTGAGTAAGTTGTATTTACAGATTGCCCCCCAGGACCAGAAGAACAATAAGTATCCTTACGAATATCACTTTCTTTTACATCAATATCAAACTCTTCAGCTTCTGGCAATACTGCTACAGATGCAGCACTAGTATGCACACGACCTTGAGTTTCTGTTTGAGGAACACGCTGCACACGGTGCACACCTGACTCATATTTCAATACTCCATAAACACCATTACCTGTTACATTTAAAACAATTTCCTTGTAACCACCTGATGTTCCTTCACTACAAGAAGACATAGATACTTTCCAGCCTCTACTCTCGCAGAATTTCGTATACATACGATATAAATCTCCTGCAAAAATACTAGCCTCATCGCCACCAGCACCAGCACGGATCTCTAAAATTGCATTTTTAGAATCTTCAGGATCTGCAGGCACCAAAAGCAATTTAATATTTTGCTCCATACCTGGCAGTTTTTCCTCAAGCTCTTCCAATTCCATTTTCGCCATTTCTCGCAATTCATCATCACTTTCAGTGGCTAATATTTCTTTTGATTCAGCAATAGTTTCTAGTGCATTTCTATATTCTTTTGCAGCAGAATCAACCAAATCTAATTCTTTATATTCTTTGCTCAACTTAACAAAGCGTTTCATATCACCCATAACCTCAGGGTCGGTAATCAACTGACTAACCTCCTTAAAGCGGATAAAAACACCTTCAAGCTTTTCTAGTAACACATTATCGCTCATTCCTATAATCTCTTAAAATTTGCACAAAATTAGGAAAATAAAATCACTTTAACTGATTTACGCCTTATTAATAAAACAATTCATTATTAAAACACATCATAATAATGATGTAACATCAATATTTCACTTATTAAATATGGCGTAAACTTGATGCCGTAACGTACATTTTTATATACAAAGAAGCCGATCATCCATTAAATGGACGACCGGCTCAAATGTATCTTATTTATTTAATATTCAAATTTTCCAAATTCACTTTCAATGGTTAACTTTTTACTATCAGAGGCTTCAACTCGTCCAACAATTTTAGCATCTACATTAAAGCTCTTCGAAATCTCGATAATCTCATTTGCAATTTCAGCAGGCACATAGAACTCATAACGATGTCCCATATTAAAGACCTTATACATCTCAGCCCAATCTGTTCCACTTTGCTCTTTAATTAACTTGAACAACGGTGGCACATCGAACATATTATCTTTCACAATATGAAGATTGTCAACAAAGTGAAGAACCTTTGTTTGAGCTCCACCTGAACAGTGAATCATACCGTGAATTTGAGAACGAAATTTATCTAAAGCCACTTTCACAATTGGAGCAAAAGTACGAGTCGCAGATAAAACAAGTTTACCCGCATCCAAATCCGTACCTTCAACAGCATCAGTCAACTTACAATTTCCAGAATACACCAATTCCTCTGGAACTGCTCCATCGAAACTCTCTGGGTATTTTTCAGCTAGATACTTAGAAAAAACATCATGACGTGCAGATGTTAATCCATTAGATCCCATTCCTCCGTTATAATTCTCTTCGTATGTTGCTTTACCAAATGACTCCAAACCAACGATAACATCACCTGCTTGGATTTTTTCATTTGTGATAACATCCTTTCGTTTCATACGACAGGTAACTGTTGAATCAACAATGATTGTACGAACTAAATCACCCACATCAGCCGTCTCGCCACCCGTTGAATAAATATTCACACCCAAGTCACGATACTCTGCAAGCAATTCCTCGGTTCCATTAATAATTTCAGAAATAACCTCACCTGGAATCAGGTTCTTGTTTCGACCAATTGTCGACGAAAGCAGAATATTATCAACAGCACCTACGCAAAGTAAATCATCAAGATTCATAATGATCGCATCCTGCGCAATACCTTTCCAAACCGATAAGTCACCTGTTTCTTTCCAGTACATATATGCTAAAGCCGATTTTGTTCCTGCTCCATCAGCATGCATAATATTACAATATTCGTCGTCCCCAGTAAGATAATCAGGAATCACCTTACAAAAAGCCTTTGGATAAAGTCCTTTATCAATATTTTTTATTGCATTATGCACATCTTCTTTCGATGCGGAAACGCCTCTTAAATTGTATCTTTCGTCTTTTCTCATGGTTGGATAGTAGTAAAAAAAGCGTTCTGCTCGGCAGAACGCTTTTGTTATTTTTTTGCCGTCGTAAAGTTAGTATTTTTTCTTTTTAACGAAAGCCCTATTTTTCAACTATCTATTCACCTTTTTTTTGTTTTTTCTAATCTTTCTATTTTAATTTCCGTTCTTCTATTCATCTGCATAGCAACTTCTTTCTGTTTTTCGTCAACTAGTTTATAAATAAAAGCTTTACTTAGTACATCACCCACTTTTAGAAATGAGTGCTTACTCTGACCTTCTTGCTTAACAACCCAAGGCTTAGTTTCTCCAAAACTTAGTGCTTTCAAACGAACAGGATCAACCCCTTGCTCAACCAAATAATCGACACAAACCTGTGCTCTTAATTGCGATACACTGTCGTTTACTAACTTAGGACCAACGTAATCGGTGTGAGAGCTTAATTCAATTACAATATCAGAATGCGTTTCCATTGTTTCCACAAGTTCATTTAAGGCCTCCTTTGCCTCACCTGTTAACATCCATTCATTGAAACCAAACAATACATTCTTTAATCGTATTGGTACCCCTATACCTTTAAGTTCGAAATTTAAATCCATATCAAATTTCTCATTCCGACTACCAGCTTCAATAACTTTAGTTTCAGTTAAGAAATCATCACCTGATACGGTAATCGTATATTTCGTATCTGCATGAATTGGTAATTTAAATTTACCATTGTCATCTAATACGATTCCCGATTTATCTCCCTTATCTGATTCTACACGAACTCTAACTCTCTTTCCTGCCAATCCTTCATCAAAATTGATTTGCCCCTCAAAGAGTCCAATTAACAGCGAATCAACTTTCATCTTCTCAAAAGAAAAGATATCATCATTCCCTTTATTTCGTGAGGAAGCAAACAAACCTTTATTTTCTCCCGTTTGAAAGACAATACTGAAATCATCAGCTTCAGAATTCATTGGATATTTCAAATTTTCAACATCCCAAACATCAGATCGAGGTTTAGCTACATACAAATCTAAACCACCCATTCCTTCTAATCTATCAGATGCAAAATACAGCATTCCATTATCTCTTATATAAGGAAATATCTCATCTTTATCGGTATTAATATCACCCCCCATATTGACTGGACTTCCCCATTGGCCTTCTTCTAATTTCACCATCCAAATATCATTCCCTCCATAACCACCGTCCATATCGGAAGCAAAATACATAGTTTCTCCATCATCAGAAATAGAAGGGTGACCAACTGAAAGAGAATCTGGAACGATATCTATTTTTTGCAACTCTCCCCATTCATCACCTTGCATGGCAATACTATAAATCTTTGTTCCTCTATCTTTCTTATCTACTTTTCGAGAAGAGGTGAAGTATAAAACACTTTTCTCAGCATCTAAACAAGCTGCGCCATCATTAAAAACTGAATTCACACTATCGCCTAAACTAACAGGACGTTGCCAAACAAATTCATCTTTAATTATTATTTTAGAATCATAAACCTGCCCTCTTTTATTTTTAATATCCCTTTTTACCTCATTTGTGTAATCTGAACGAAAAAGGTTAGAATATTTAACACCAGTTACACCATCTATTTTTGCACCTAAATTCCCTTTCCTAGTACTCGTAAAAACAACAACATTAGTATCTCTATTCAAATAAAAGGGTGCAAATTCGCTAGCGCGGGTATTAAACTTAGCCATAGGCTTAATAATATAAGCTTGTGGATTTTCTTTCCATTCTTTCATTCTCTCAAAAACACCAACCAACCTTTCTTCATCGCCTCTTAAATTTTCAGGAACATAAAGCTTATATATTGAGAAATTCTCCGCAGCACTCTCCATGTTGCCATTTTTAATCTCAACCTGAGATAGGTGAATCAAAGCTTCAGGAAATGAATCTCTACGTCTAATGGATTTCTTGTACCAACTAGCCGCTTTCCTTGGCACATTTATTTTCTCAAAGCTTAATCCTGCTTTAAATGCCATATCCGATTTAAAATCATGATCTTTTGATTTGTTATAGGCTTTGTCAAAGTATGATTCTGCTTTATGATATAGCCCTTTATCAAACATCACATCACCTTTTTTCTTATAATATTTGGGCGAGCAGGCAATACAAAACAACAAACAAAGGCCTAGAACAGTTCCGATTAAAATCCTCATATTAATACTAGTATAGGTTTTCAAATTTAAATTAACTTCCTATTTTAGGAATTTCTGCTAAAGATACAAAAGCAGATAAGCTTTCCACTTATATTAAGTACATTAATATTGATAACCACTTCAAATTGCTATTTATTGTGTGAAAAATAAAGATTAAATTATTTCGCGTCCAAACAAAAAGAGAGCTCCATCTTGGAGCTCTCTTTTCACTTTTACCGAATAATTTGCAAAAAAGAATTAGTTATTAAACAACAATTCTCTGTATTTTGGTAATGGCCACATTTCATTATCAACAACCAATTCCAGTTTGTCGATATGATACCTAATATCGTCTAAATAATGGCACACATTTTTATCGTATGCATAAGCTGACTCAGTTGCATCTTCGATAAGATTACATTTTTTACGTGCTGCAACCATTGCTTTCACCTTAGCTTTAATAGCAGAAATATGAGACGAAATTTGTTTAATCAAATCTTTTCGAGCACCAGCTAATTCTTCAAACTCACTATTCGTGAAGATATCTCTCAAACCTTGTACATTTTGAATTAACTTAGTTTGATAAGCAACTGCTACAGGCACAATATGATTGATTGCTAAATCTCCCAGAACACGAGACTCAATCTGAATCTTCATTGTAAACTTCTCCATTTCTACTTCAACACGAGCTTCAAGTTCTTTCTCAGTCATCACACCGCTACCAACTAATGCATTTCTTGCTGCAGAATCTAAATATTTCGAAATTGACTCGGGTACACTTGTAATATTTGTCAAGCCTCTTTCTTTCGCTTCCTCAACCCAGTTATCCGAATAACCATCGCCGTTAAAACGAATTGGCTTCGATTCAATAATCATTTTCTTCATCACCTGGAAAATAGCTTCATCTTTCTTAATACCTTCTTCAATTAAGAAATCAACTGCAGTTTTAAATTCGGTTAACTGAACAGCAACAGCAGCATTTAATGCAGTCATTGCAGCCGCATTATTGGAACTGGAACCTACAGCACGGAACTCAAATCGATTTCCAGTAAATGCAAATGGTGAAGTTCGATTACGGTCGGTATTATCAAGAATAATCTCAGGAATACGACCGATACCCAACTTTAATGCTGTTTTCTCGTCTGGAGTCATCTTTCTTTCCCCAACCTCTTCCACAATTTTATCTAACATTTTAGAAACCTCATCGCCTAAGAATGCTGAAATTATAGACGGAGGTGCCTCATTAGCACCCAAACGGTGACTATTAGAAGCTGTCAGGATTGATGCTCGTAATAGGTCTTGATTTTTAAATACGGCCATTAAAGTATTCACAACAAAACAAAGAAACTGAATGTTTCCTTTTGGGTTTTTACCTGGTGCCAAAAGAACGACACCCGTGTCAGTGCCCAATGACCAGTTATTGTGCTTTCCTGAGCCATTGATACCTGCAAATGGCTTCTCGTGAAACAACACTCTGAATTTATGATGACGTGCAATCTTCTTCATGACATCCATCAACAACTGGTTGTGGTCATTAGCTAGGTTAGCTTCCTCATAAATAGGAGCCAACTCAAACTGACTCGGTGCCACCTCGTTGTGACGCGTCTTTACAGGAATTCCTAATTTATGACATTCCAACTCCAACTCCATCATGAAGTTTGTTACACGCTCTGGGATTGATCCGAAGTAATGGTCATCTAACTGCTGATCTTTTGATGAAGAATGCCCCATCAAAGTTCGCCCTGTTAAAGCCAAATCTGGTCGAGCCTGATACAAGGCCTCATCAATTAAGAAATACTCCTGCTCCCAACCAAGATTGGTATGAACCTTAGTTACATTCTTATCGAAATACTGACAAACTGCAACAGCTGCCTCATCAACAGCAGCTAATGCCTTAAGTAATGGTGTTTTATAATCAAGAGCCTCACCTGTATAGGAAATAAATACCGTTGGAATACAAAGCGTTGTTCCGACAATAAAAGCAGGTGAAGACACATCCCAAGCTGTATAACCTCGAGCTTCGAATGTCTGACGAATACCACCTGATGGGAAAGAAGACGCATCAGGCTCTTGTTGTGTTAATAAATCTCCTGAAAAATTCTCGATCATATGTCCACCGTCCCCATAATCAATAAAACCATCGTGCTTTTCAGCAGTTCCATCGGTTAATGGCTGAAACCAGTGCGTGTAGTGTGTCACTCTGTTTTCAATAGCCCACGCTTTCATACCTGCAGCAACACCCGAAGCCATTTTTCTGTCGATGGCACCACCATTTTGGTTAGCATCCATAACGGCCTTAAAGGCTTCTTTTGACAAATATTTTCTCATAGAGTCTGTATTAAATACAAGATCTCCATAATAATCAGTCACCTTGTTAGAAGGCAAGCATATTTCCTTAGGAACTCTAGATAAAAGCTCAGTTAGAGCCTGAAAACGAATAGTAGACATGGTTGTTTGGTTTATAAGTTAGAACAAGGGGCTTTATTACTAAAAAACATGTTTTTTTTAGAGATACACCCCCTTAAGATCACCCTACAAAGATGAGAAAAAGATTTTGTCTGGCAAAATATATTTAATTTCAGAGGGGTGTCTCCGAAACAAATGCCGTAAAACACAAGACAACCCCCTCCAAAAGGAGGGGGCTGTCAGAAAAAATAAAGTTTTTAAAAAAAATCAAAACTTTCTGCAGTCTTGTTTAAATTATTATGGGCATCCTATTATTTAAATGAAGCCTCACAAGAAAGAGTCTACAGAATACTGAGGTGTACATTTAAGACGTTTTGAAATAATTCTTAATTTTTTATCAAGACTATATTCGAAACCAAATAAAGAAAGCAATCTCTCTTTTATCAATACAGTTTAGCTTGCATCTAATAATCAACAGGGATATTCTTTGCTTTTTTTAAGATATAGTCTTTGACATCATTCTTTGAAGAAATCAAATCGTAAAATTCAGAAATGTAAGCCAATAATTTAAGACGATTTTCCTTATCTAGTAACTCAAAATCAGAAATCAAACTTATTAATTCACCACGATGCTCATGAAAAGAGGCAAAGGCTGTTTCAAAATCTTCATCTGTCCATCGGTAACTCTTGTATCGACGTTTATATTTAGCTTCTTGATCAATCTGGGGGTCTGGAACAAAATACTCATGGTTAATTATTGCTGACCAATCGAAATCGTAAGGTACTGCAATAGGCAAGCTATGCTCATTTACCGACATCAAATCAACATTATGCAAACGAGGCACATCCCAATCGCTATTCCCGATCATACATTGAAAAAGAGACAGAACAAGAATATTTGATCGTAAAACCTGATACTGTTTTATATTTCGAAACTTCAGTGATTCTCTACCAATACGTTTTGCTAAATGCGATTTATCTTCAATAAAAAAACCATATCGTTGTATTGTATCTAATCTCTTTACATCTATAAAATTAACTTCTGCCAAACGTACTTTATAACTATAATCTGTAAAAACATTATACATTTTATATATCAGATACTCCTCCAAAGCATGCTGCTCATAATCACTCCTAAAACTCTGGCAATGGCTTACATATTTCAATTTATTCTGCCCTTGAAAAATGGTTCCTTCAACTTTCTCTTTTTCAAATTTGAATCTTAGGGGCGGAAAATTACAAGTTTGTTTTCGTCGTCGAAAATTCCCTCTAGTCTTAAGCTTAACATCAATATCCCAAAGCATATTTGTAGGGTTCTTTATTGAAAATTTTGCATCATGATAAATTCTTTCATCCGACACATCATTAAGAAGACTTATATAATCTGCATGCAGATCAATATGAAGTGGTTTTTCTTTAAAAAAAAGGTCTCTATAGATTGTTGTATCACGCCCCTGGAAATTCGCAAGGAGATGAGAACTCAAGCCTAATAATATAAAAAGCAATAAGAATATAAATCGTTTCGTGTTCTTCATTTCCATTTTATCATTGTGGAAAAGAAAAGAGCCTTCACTATTATTTTATATACTCTTTCTCTCCATTTAATAAACAGCGATAAAACTTATCGCCCACTATCATTAATATTTGTGGTCGGAATTGCACATATCCCATAGGCACATTTAATGCACATAGTTTCTTCTGATACAAAAAACTTATCTCTTCCAACTCGGTATGCCCAAACATGATTTGTTTAGCATCATAAAACTTCAAAACTTCATCAACTTCTGACTCTGTAATCTTTGAGTAGTATCTCGATTCCATCATATAACCACGATACCACAATGGGTTTCCAGGAAAATAAATCCTCTTTTTCAGGTCCGCTACTGACATTGATTCAGCATTAAGTAAGCTATATCGAATATCTTCGTTAATTTGAGCAATTGATAGATTCTTCTTAACCACATCGTAGGACAAACCTCCATGAACAAAAAGTTTATCATTTATTTTCAAAACCGAATTTAGAGTTCGTAACCACCGACCTAAATCAGTATTACTTTTAAAAAAGTTATAGTAATTCATTAATAGCCGCTTGCTCAAATTTCTATACTTAGGAGCTATATAGCGAGAATCATTCATCAACACCATCACCTCGTGATTCCCCAATATCAGATGAACTCGACCTCCTTTACTACTCGCTAATCGGGACAATTTCCTAATAAAATACAATGCCTCAGTCACCTGATCTCCTCTATCGAAAATATCTCCTATGAATACCAAATGATTTTTCCCAAAAAGCCAATCTCCTTTTTTACTAATAATATGATTAGCTACTAAAAGCTTTTTCATTGTATCAAACTCACCATGAACATCACCAACAACCATTATCGAATCAACTCCAGCATATTCAGATCCATTTGGCTTTGGTTTCTTCTTTTTTAACCAATATCGATTTTTGTCACCGTATAAACCTTTAAACAATACAGAATCTTTCTTTATCTTAATTATTTTCTCCTTAACATCTATAGTATTACCAGAATGCTTATGTACAATGTACCACACTTTAACCTTACTGTCCCCTTGCCAAAAAAAATGAGGACCTTCAGTATAGTCGGCCAAATTAATCTTACTGACATCGCCAGAAAAAATCTTATCATAGGATGAAAAGGCTCCTGAACTCAGTTCCTTTTTCTCTTGAGCATTTACGCTTAACAAACTCAAAAGAAGACACACAAGCAGCAAGAGTCTTCTAATCTTTATAGATGATTCCTTAAACCAAGCAATATTTATCAATCTCAATACCAAAACAAATAATCTCCTATATATCAATTAAATAATAAATTCAAATCTTACAAGAACTGTCCACTAGAGTTACAAACAGTGTTCAAAAACGTACAACTAAAGAAATCCCTTTAGGATATGTTTAGAGTGATACTACCTTCTGCAAGACAGTTGCCCCTAAATTCAGATGTCCTTTTTTTTGAACAACACACCAGCCACGCTTTTTCAACTCGTTCGAAATAGATGCATTAATCATGCCATGCCCTACCAATATAGCAGTTTCTTCCTGATTAGCAAGTTTTTCTAGATTGTCTGCCGAAATGACAACACGCTCTTTAGCTTTTTTATAACTCTCAATTCCTTCATGATTAAAACCCAGCAGCCAAGCAATACGACTTACTCCTTTCCACAAGTCGAGTGGTAATTTCACAATGGAACTGGCATTTATAATTTTCAATTCAAACTCCCTAAAAACACGATCCGAAACTATTGTATAAGAATCTCCAAATAAACTTAAAGCTGTCTCTTGTGACCTAGGCAAACTCGAGCAATAAATTTGATGAGACTTTTTTAAATCAATCAGCACTTGATTTGAGTCAATTTCATGAATAGAAGCTCGATTATAATTCTCTATATATTCTTGAGCTTGATTAGAAGAGCTCAAAAATTTCTTTACCAGATCAGGTTTAGCATGACGAATCAAGTAGATCTGTAACATTCGCTGCCCCTTAAGTTTAAATTGTTTTTGCACAGTCTCATCAACCTCCTTAATTGTAGTAAATGGTAGGTACGTGCCTAACGGTTGCGCGCAAGATGTTGCAATGGAGATTTGAATGATAAATATGATTTGGAGAATAGACTTTGACATATACGAAAATAACAAATCTAAGCGAGATTTCAGTCACCTCTATAGATCACACTCAAGCTCAGGAAAGGTGATATTAAATTTTTGAAGTCTTCTGTGCAAGGCATTCCAATTTAAATTTAGAAGCTTAGCTGCTTGAGATTTATTATAGTCGCATTCTTTTAGAGCTCGAATAATAACTTCACGCTCAATTAAAGCTAAATCAAAACTTGCAGCTAAAGGCATTTGTATTTCTTTCTCACTTTCAAAATGAGGAAAATGATCTAAGTTTAATGTGTCACCTTTACAAAGTATAACGGCCCTCTCAATCAAATTCGATAATTCCCAAATATTTCCAGGATAGGTATATTCCATCAGCCGACCCTCTGTATATGGGTCGAAACGATGAATCGACTTTCGCATTTTCACCGAATAATGACGAATAAAATGATTCATTAATAAAGGAATATCCTCTTGTCTGTCACGAAGCGGTGGAATATATAACTCATAACCATTTAACTTTTGAAGCAAATCCATTCGGAAGTTTTTCTTCAGCCTCAAATCATCCAAACTTGCACTACAAGCTGAAATTAGACGAACATCAAAAGTTTTATATTTTCTGGAGCCAATCTTGGGATAGGTCATGTTCTGAAGAACAGAGTTTAATTTTGCTTGCTGATAAATTGACATCTCAACAATCTCATCTAAAAATAGTGTTCCTCCTTTGGCAACCTCAAACCAACCAAACTCATCATTGGGATTTTTTTCTGCAATTTCATTACAGCAACCAAAAAATTTCTTTTCAAATAAAGAGTCAGAAACCGACATCATATCAACAGCTTCAAAATGATTCCTTTCCCGAACACTTAAATCATGAATTCTTCTAGCAAAAGAGTCCTTGCACAAACCAATTTCACCAGTAACAACAACAGAAATACTATCATCTTTAGCCAATTCTTCCACAACAGACTTAACCTGTTGCATAGATTCACTACGATAATCAAACCCAATGGAATTTTCATTAGTAAACTTTTGTCTTAAAAAAGAATTATATTTTTTTATCTCAATATTCTTCTTTCTTAGTGAAACAAAGCTTTTTGCTCTCTCAATAGATATTTTCAGTGCTTTATACTCTACTGGTTTTTGTAAGAAATCTATAACACCCGAATCAAATGCTTCGACTATATACTCATCCTCAATACTACCACTAATCATGATAACATCAGTATCTGGACAAATCCGTTTTACCTTTTTCACAACTTCAACACCATTCATTTCTGGTAAATTGAAGTCACAAATTAAGACATCTATTCTTTCTTTTATTAATAATTCAAAAGCCACAGATGGACTCAGTGCAGTAAAAACAATAAAATCCTCTTTCAGCCGACTAGCAGCCAATCTCAGGTAAACAGGGTCATCATCAAGTACAAGTGTGCTTAATCTATCATTCATACTATAGTCATTCCAGAATTTAACATTTTCATTAAAAACCTGCAATCAGGAAATACATAATTCATTTCATAACAGCACAACTAAGTTATAATATTTATAATTTAAACACCTAGGTTTTAAAATTTAAAGCATAATTTAACAACATAAAAAAAACACACATTAAACACGCAGCCAATTTAACAATCAAAAAACTAAAGTGGGCGTTGAGATAATAAATCTCTAGCAAAAGGCGGGATTAGTTATAAACACAGGAAATAAGCAAAGACTTATTCAAATTAAGCGAAAGAATAAAAAAGTATGAATACAAAAAAAGCCGATCGCATGATCGGCTTTTTGGGTGGTGCCACCTGGAATCGAACCAGGGACACATGGATTTTCAGTCCATTGCTCTACCAACTGAGCTATGGCACCCAATGGAATTCAAAAAATAATAGTGGTGCCACCTGGAATCGAACCAGGGACACATGGATTTTCAGTCCATTGCTCTACCAACTGAGCTATGGCACCTTATTATAATTTGATTGTCAAGTTTTAAGTGTGGTGCCACCTGGAATCGAACCAGGGACACATGGATTTTCAGTCCATTGCTCTACCAACTGAGCTATGGCACCGCTTTACTTGAGCGACACAAAAGTAAGCAAAAAATCATGCCCTCCAAATAAAAAACAGGAAAATAAGTAAGTAATTTAATCGATATATAAAGTTCTTATTACCTTTGCAGCCTAATAAAATTCTATATGCTTTTCGAAACTCACACATTATCAAATGGTATCCGTTTAATCCATCGCCAGGTGGATCAAAAAGTCGCTCATTGTGGAATCATTCTAAATACCGGTTCCCGAGATGAAAGTGATGAAGAGTGGGGTATTGCACACTTTATTGAGCATGTCATATTCAAAGGAACCAACAAACGTAAGGCCTATCATATTCTAAACAGAATGGAAGATGTAGGAGGAGAGCTCAATGCTTACACAACTAAGGAAGAAACCTGTATTTACGCAACCTTTTTAGATAAGGACTATAAAAGGGCTCTAGAATTAATTAGTGATATCAGTTTTAATTCTATTTTTCCAGAAAAAGAATTGGAAAAAGAAAAAGAAATTGTTCTTGATGAAATCAATTCATATAAGGACAGTCCATCTGAATTAATATTTGACGATTTTGAAGATCTCATATTTAAAAATGATCCTATAGGTCGAAATATATTAGGAACTCCTGAGAATATTAAAAAATTCACAAAAGAAAATATTCAAAATTTTATAAAAAATAACTTTCATACCGACCAAATGGTTATTTCATCGGTAGGAAATATTTCTTTTAAGAAATTAGTCAAAATGGTTGAAGCTTTTTTTGCTGAAGTCCCACAAAATTTACGCATCAACAAAAGGGTAAAACCTCAAATATATAAGCCGAGAACCCTCATTCTTGAAAAAAACACACATCAACGTCATTGCATTCTTGGAAATGTAGCGTATGATTTAAATGACGACAGACGAATTCCTTTATCACTACTAACAAACCTATTGGGTGGCCCAGGTATGAATTCCCGTTTAAATCTTACTTTACGAGAAAGACATGGCCTGGCGTATAATATTGAAGCCGGCTATTCTCCATATGTGGATACTGGTATTGTGAGTATCTATTTTGGGACTGATAAAGGTTATCTTGACAAATGCTTATCACTTATTTACAAAGAGATGGATCTCCTTTGCTCGAAGAAACTGGGAGCTATGCAATTGAAGCGTGCAAAGAATCAAATATTAGGACAAATTGCTATTTCATGTGAAAACAACGAAAACCTAATGTTGAGTGTTGGTAAAAGCTATCTACTTTACGACAAAATAGATTCTCAACAAGACATTTACGATAAAATTGAGAGTATTACAGCAGAAGAACTCCTTGAAGTCTCAAATGAGATTTTAAACAAAGACAATTTGACCACTTTGATGTATAAATAATGTTAGAAGTAAATAAAGCACTAGAAGACTATATATTAGGACACTCAGAAAATGAAGAGCAAGTTCTAAAAGATTTAAACAGAGAAACCCACGTTAAGATGTTGCGTCCTCGCATGCTTTCAGGCCATCTTCAAGGTAAATTTTTAAAGATGATTTGCCAAATGCAGAACCCTAAACGTGTTTTAGAAATTGGAACTTACACTGGCTATTCTGCCATATCAATGGCAATGGGAACCTCTTCTGATTGTGAAATTCACACCATTGATTGCAACGATGAGTTAGAGCATTTTACACGAAAATTCTTTAAACAATCGGGTTGCGAGGATCGTATTAAATTTCATATCGGTGAAGCCTTAGAAATTATTCCTCAACTAAAAGAAGACTTCGATTTGGTTTTTATTGATGCTGATAAACGTCAATACATTGACTACTACGAGGCCATTATGCCACAATTAAAAAGTGGTGGATTTATTCTTGCGGATGATGTTCTATGGGATGGTAAGGTTATTGAAAACATTGATCCTAACGATAAACAGACTCAAGGGATTTTAGATTTTAATAAGCATGTTCAAGATGATGATCGTGTTGAAAATCTAATGATTCCTATTCGTCATGGATTAATGATGATTAGAAAGAAGTAAAAAATAGCAAACAAATCATAAAGGTTTCAGAACAAGATATTTCTCTTTTTGAAACCTTTTTTCGTATCCAAACACTAGTGTGTTACAACAACTAATCGTTTTTTACCATCCATTTTCACCGTAATGGGTTCTTTAAACCGTATATGCTTTACAGCTCCATCCTCTTCGACTAATTCCTGATTCTTAAATATTTCATAATCGATATGAGATTCAGTTGAATGATGATAAACAGAGCAATAACCAATATTCATTGAAGTGACATTGTGAAAAAAATGTGATCCTGAAGAAGCCTCTAATGGATAATCTTTATAACTGGTTTCCACAATAAGCTTTGATCTTGAAATATCTTTCCATTTAACTGGAATACCAATCCATTTATCTCGTGTTCCCCATCTTCCCGGACCAATAAGGATATAGTTCCTGTCTTCCTGATCCATTCTTTGATTAATATCAGCAATCTTGTTCGCAATATCAAGAGTAATGTCTTTTTCAAATAAATCCGGATCAACAAAAATAACATCTCTTATGTTTTCTATCAAACCATTTCCCATACCTTTATCTGAGAACAATAAGCACCCTAATGGATCAATCTGGTCCACATCAATATTATAATCATCAGCACCAGCGACTAGAGGTTTTATCTGCAAAATATAAAATGATGATTTGCCATCCTCATCTCGTGTCAAATCAACCGAAAACTCAATTTCAACTGCAGAGCCCATAGCCTCTTCAATAATATCAAGTACGGTCTGTATCGTTTTCGCAAGTGGAATGTAATCGTATTTTAAAATATTAGCAAAGTTGACAATTCGAGGCCCATATTTATCCAAGCCTGGACTGATAATGTCATTCTCCGAATCGTAAACAGATGCACAATGTGTTAAGGTGCCATGATCTTCCGCTTCATCTATGTCTAATCGAATAAGCCCCGCCGTATCCCCTTCAAGCAAATTCAATTCTTCTTTTTTAAGATTGATGGCATAAAATTCAATCTGAGAATTCTTAAACTGATCTTTAGGTGTATTATTTTCGCTGGAAGGGAAAGCTGGTGAAAATCGATATGCCTTTTCGCCATCAACAACATATTTTCCTAAGCCGAGTGCCATGACCGCAAAACCATCTTCCGGTTTCATATGTCCGTAAGGATAATAATTATACGACTGAGCCACACCACTCATATGAGGATAAAAACAATCACCATATACGTTGCCCACAACTTCCTGAATAACGATGCCCATTCTCTCTTCATCCACAGAGTAATTACTCCCTAAAATACTAGTTCGCGATTCATCAGAAAAAACAGAAGCATAAACTAACTTAATCGCATCTAAAACCTGATTTAATCTAATATTTAAGTCAGGATTACTATTCGGTAACAAGTAGGTTTGAAAAATACCAGCTACAGGTTGCTGCAGAGAATCCTCGAACAAACCTGATGAACGTATCGCTAATGGTCTATCGAAATTGGATAAAATATGTTTGATTCGGTTTTTCAATCGAGACCTCAATTGACCTTCGAGAAACAATGCCTGAATTTCAGAATAGACAGAGATTCCCCTTATTTTATCAAGTAATGCATTGCGCTCAATAAAGTTTACATATTCATCGACTCCGATTACTGCAGTCATTGGGGCTTTCACATTAATCCCAGGCACATAACTACTCAAATTCAGATTGTAGAGCATGGAATGAATAAAAGCTAAACCTCTACCCTTTCCTCCTAAAGAGCCAGAAGATAATGAAACAATGTTTTCTGCATTAAAACCTGGTTGTGTCTTAAAGGCTACAATTTTCCCCTTCCTTTTTTCATTACGAAACTCATGAATCACACTTATAAGATAAGCTCTAATATCTTCCGCCGATTTAAAATCCGTTGTTTTGTAGCGAGCAATCATCTTTGCAATCTTAACTTCTCCTCTTGCCATCAGCCAAAGTGAAAAATTATTTCTATTGGCATGATAAATTATAGATTCAGCTGGTATGTGATATAAATGCTCTTCAAATTCCCTAAGTGATTTGGCCGTTACAATAGCATCGCCATGAATATTCTTGTATACGAAATCTCCAAAGCCCAGATACTCCTCAATAAAAGAACGAATATCCTGACGAAGCGTATCTGAATTTTTCTCAATAAAACTACATTTTAAATCTTTAGCGAATGATACATTACTAACTTCTGAAGATTGAAGGATTGCAGGCAGATTAGGCATCTCACTCCGTATTTGCTCAACTAACTTAATTCCTGCTTGATCATCCATTACCTCATTCATCTTATACTTCACATCTGAAATAAGACATAGGAGGTAATCCTTGTAACGACTATAAATTGACATTGCTTCTTCATAGTTTGATGCCAAAAGAACCTTGGGGCGAGCGCGCATTCTCAGAATCTTATATTGAGGATCTGTCGTCACGTCATCAATAATTCGTTGAGTCTGTGCCATGACACTTTGATAAAGCATCGGTAAATATCGAGAATAATATTTAGCTGAATCTTCAACCAGAAGAATAACTCTTACTAAACCAATATCGGTATCATTCTCAGCATTAACTTTATCCTCCAAACTCTTAATCATGGCAATAAATACCTGCGGTTCACCATTCCAAACAAAAATTTTATCGACCGAAAGTAAACTCTCTCGTTGCTCTTCATAAAAACCAATATCATTATTCAGTAAGAGAAAAATCGAGATATAAGGAAAATCCTTTTTCATCCTCTCACTAAGCTCAACTGGTGTTTTTTTATCGACACCAACCATAACAATAACCATATCAAAATGTTTTGATCTTAATTGTTTCAGAGCTTCATCATAACAAGAAACACCTGTGACCCTCGGCATGGACGACAAATTAAGCTGATGATATTCATCATATATTTGCTCGGTAAATCGTCCTTCTCTTTCAATATTATACGCATCATAAAGATTCGCAACCAACAAAATTTCTTTTACCTTAAAAGGCATTAAATCATGATAAACATCTCGATCAGCATTATTCCTATTTAAATAATCATTTAGAATATTTCTATTTTCAACCCTTACAAATGGTCCTTCGATATAATCTTCATCAGAATATTCTTCTATTGTTTTAGTGAGCAAATATTTTCCTGCTTCAGTATTAATATAACCCGAAATCATATTCGAAATATTGTCTATCAAATCTCGCTCCTCTTTAAGAAACGGACCCTCATATAGATCGGGAAATTCCTTGGTGTAAAATATTTCTATTCGCCCTATTCGTTTATCGATACATTCAAAAATTTGACTCAGAACCCATTCAGATTCATTAAAACCCGGGCTTACATATTGCTTACGATCAAAAGTTATACGGGCCGCGGTAGAAGGTGGGTATTGCATTGCTTCCTTCAAAATAAAACTAATATGCTGTAAGGTATCTGGTACTGATTTAGCCTCCTTAATAATTTCGGTCGTCTTATTAATCGCAGCCAACTCCTTTAATCGCTCAATATTCTCCTGAGCTAATCGAGAAACATTTCTTTTATCTGTTTTTGATGTCATAAGCCTGTTTTTTGCACACTTCTAAATTTAACAAATAATCGGAGCATATAAAATCTTGACTCTCAAGTATTTCTTTTTTACCTTTAATAGGAGATCTAATCCTACTTGTTTTTTCTTAGACATCAACAATCAGTAGTACAACTAGATTATAAATTCAATTTTCCAACCTAATACTAACAGATATGACTATCACCGTGACGAGCATTAACAAATCAAACTTCGGAAAAGATTTCATGAATGACTTAATTAGTCGTAATCCGGGAGAAGTTGAATTTCATCAAGCAGTACATGAAGTTACCGAATCTTTACTCGATTTCATCGAAGAGAACCCCAAATATAAAAATGCGAAGATTCTTGAACGCATGTCAGAGGCAGAGCGTATTATCATATTTAGAGTCCCATGGGTTGATGATAAAGGGCAAATTCGAATAAATAGAGGTTATCGTGTTGAAATGAATTCAGCAATTGGCCCATACAAAGGAGGTCTTCGATTTCACCCAACCGTAAATCTTGGAATACTTAAATTCCTTGCTTTTGAACAAGTCTTTAAAAACAGCCTTACAACTTTACCAATGGGCGGTGGAAAAGGGGGTTCCGATTTCGATCCGAAGCAAAAAACTGATGGTGAGGTCATGAGGTTTTGCCAAAGTTTTATGACTGAACTATCGAAACATATTGGTCCAAACACCGATGTTCCTGCTGGTGATATTGGCGTTGGTGGACGTGAGATTGGTTTCCTTTTTGGACAGTATAAACGATTAAAAAATGAATTTACAGGGGTTCTTACAGGTAAAGGAAGAGAATGGGGCGGCAGTTTAATTCGTCCCGAAGCCACTGGCTACGGCAATGTTTATTTTGCTAACGAAATGCTAAAGACTAAAAACAACACCTTTAAAGGGAAAATCGTGACTGTTTCTGGTTCAGGAAATGTGGCTCAATTTACAACAGAGAAAGTAAATGAACTCGGTGGAAAAGTCGTTACGCTTTCTGACTCTTCAGGGTTTATTCATGATCCAGAAGGAATTGATGCCGAAAAATTAAAATATGTCATGCGTTTGAAAAATATTAAGCGAGGCCGAATAGAAGAGTATGCTAAAAAATTTGGCGTAGAATATTATCCAGGAGAAAGACCGTGGAAAATTAAATGTGATGTAGCTTTACCTTGTGCGACACAAAATGAAATTAACAAAGATGAAGCCGAATTACTCATTAATAATGGTTGTATTTGCGTTTCTGAAGGTGCAAATATGCCTTCAACACCTGAAGCTGTTGAGGTTTATTTAAAAAATAAAATTTTATATGGACCAGGTAAAGCAGCTAATGCTGGGGGCGTTTCAGTTTCTGGTTTAGAAATGTCACAAAACGCTTTACGTATGAGCTGGACCCGCAAAGAGGTTGATGACCATCTAAAACGAATCATGAAGGATATTCATTCAACCTGCATGAAACATGGCAAAAAACAAGATGGATTTGTTAACTACGTAGATGGTGCTAATATTGGTGGCTTCGTAAAAGTTGCTGAGGCCATGTTAGCTCAAGGAATAGTATAAAAAAAAGAGGCGTCAATGGCGCCTCTTTTTATTTCATTAGTTCAATTAGAATATTATAGCTCTATTGACCCTGCCAATCTGAATCCTCTTCCATTTTTCACAAAACTTAAATCTCCCAATCTAAAATAAACACCTCCTCGATAAGATACACGCTCGCATGCATCGGGAATATTATCGAAGCAAATCGATTCTGGAGCTTCAACTCTGATATAACCAACTTCTGGGTAATATTGATAGTAGCGTCCTCTCGCATAATAGAAATCACCATCACAATGATTAATAATCGTAGGTCTCACTGAGAATCGTACCACTACATTCCCATACCTTGAATGCGAATAACACCTATGCCCGTGACGCTTATAATAACGACGAACAGCATGTTTGTGATGACCATGACCATAATGATTGTGTCTATCATATCGATGACTTTTATGATGTCCCCGATAATGATCACCATGATAATGTCTGCTTCTTACCTTAGTATATTTGTCATGATGATGTCTATGTTTCTTATGCTTTTTTACATGATAATCTCTTTTCTTATCGTGCTTATGCCCTTTAGTTCGTTTGCTGTATTTCCTTTTCTCTTTTCTATTACACTCATCATGATGAGATCTGGATTGAGCAAAAGTGGGTAATCCTGAAAATATAATTGCTGCTACCAATACTATACTGGCAACCAACTTCTTTAATATCGATCTTCTCATGGCAATTCTATTTAAGTTTCAAATAATCGTTATCCTCTGATAGGGATAAATCTTAAACTGATATATCACTCTTATTATTGCTCTACACTGCAAAGCTTGTGCCATAAAAATCAAAAAGCACCAAACACAAGTGTATTTAATACCTACATGAACTGAATTTCAGTTAGTTCAATTTTGTTTTATTCTTTTTCTGATACTTTTCTGAAGCTCGATCAGTAAAACTTCTTTTCTTAGGGCGAATTAAAACACGTAAAGATTGATCTGAAGTGAAATAATTCCAAACCCAATTAATTAAAATAAAAAAACGATTCTTAACTCCAACAATAGACATTAAGTGAACGAACAACCATAAAACCCAAGCAAAGAATCCTTGCATTTTTAATCCTGGCAAATCGGCAACAGCCAAATTTTTACCAATTGTAGCCATTGAGCCTCTATCTTTATAGTGAAACGCTTTCATACTTTTATCCTGAAGAAGATTCTTTAGATTCTTAGCCAATAGTGATGCTTGTTGCAGGCCAACTTGAGCGACTTGAGGGTGTCCATTTTGGAATTCACCCTCTTGTTGAAAACATAAGTCTCCAATAGCATAAACTTCATTTAGGTCAGTCACCTTATTAAATAGATCAACTTTTAATCTTCCTCCTCGTGTTGCAGCAATCTCTGAAACTCCCTTTATCTTACTTGCCGTTACACCAGCTGCCCAAACCAAAGCATAAGAATGAAAAATTTCTCCACCCTCGAGTTTTATAGTCAGTCCATCGTAATCGGAAACACAAGCTCCAGTTTTAACGATGACACCCAGTTTCTTTAAATAGGCTTCTGCTTTCTTCGATGCCACATCCGACATACCATTCAGCAAACGATCAGAAGCTTCAAATAAATACACGTTCATCAAAGAAAAATCCAACTCAGGATAATCCTTAGGTAGAATATGAGATTTCATTTCAGCCAAGGCCCCAGCTAATTCAACCCCTGTTGGACCACCTCCAACCAAAACTATATTCATATAGTTGGCTGCCTTCTTAGGATCTGCCTCATTTAAAGCCTTTTCATAATTTCTAAGAATTGAATTCCTAAGAAATATAGCCTCAGAAACTGATTTCATTGGAATAGCGAACTGCTCAATATTCTTGTTCCCAAAATAGTTAGTATCAACCCCGTTAGCCAACACCAAATGATCGTATCTTAGTTTGCCTAAATTGGTATATATCTCCTTCATATTAGGATTGACCTCAAACAACTCCGCCATTCGGAAATGGACATTTTTACGTTTCTGAAAAATTTTACGCAATGGGAAAGCAATTGAACTGGGTTCCAATCCCGAAGTGGCTACTTGATAAAATAATGGCTGAAATTGATGAAAATTATTCTTATCGATCAAAACCACTTGATAGGCTGTACTGGCAAGTTCACGTGCCAATTTTAGTCCTGCGAAACCACCACCAATAATAACAACTCGGGTTTTTCCATTTTCAGGTATATGCTTAATATTTTCCATCTGATATGTATTAGAATATTATCTCATTTTTCACTCAAATAATAAAAGACTCTTTTGTCTGATACAAATTAAAGAATAAATTCTTTAATAAACTAATAGACACAAAAAATCCAAGATTCATAGTTCTGAAACTTGGATTTTCAAATGGAAATATAATTCTTTTTATTTTTTTGCAGCAACAACTGACATCTCTACAAGCAGTTCTGGACGAGCCATACGAGCTTCAACACAAGCACGCGCTGGCTGACAACCATCCTCAACCCATGCGTCCCAAACTTCATTCATTGCAGCAAAATCTTTCATATCGCGCACGTAAATAGTTACCGATAGGATATGCTTTTTATCAGAACCTGCTTTTTCAAGCAATTCTTCTACTTTTTCAAGAGTGGTTATCGTCTGCTCTTTAATATCAGTATTAGCATCTTTAGCGGTTTGTCCACATAGATATATGGTATTGTTATGCTCTACAATACGGCTCATTCTGGGTGTCGAATCAATTCTTTCAATTGTCATTACAAATAATTTTTAATTGGTATATTTTATAAAACGATTACAAATTTTCTGCAATATACTCCTCCAATAACATTATTGGTAAGAATAACACAATAAAAATGGGCATCCTAAAAAAGGATGCCCATTAACCAACTAACTACTACTCACAAAACTAATCTGTACCCTTTACTCAAGGTACCAACAATTAGTAATATTATTTAACAACAACTTTAATTCTAGATTGAGTATTGCCACTCTCAATTACAAGAACATAAATTCCTGACTTATTATACGAAAAATTTAAATTAGTAGTTTGATGTACTAATCTTCCATTAAGATCATACATCTTAATTAAAGCCGAGTCTGCACCTTTAAGATTAAAACGACCATCAGAAGGATTTGGATAAACTGATATAGTGGATTTTTCTACCTCCTCAATACCCGTAAGTACACCGTATACACCTGTAAATTTGAGATTTTCATCTGACCATAAAGTTTTCCTTGCTGGCTCATTCATCCAATACAACATGAGTTCTTTTTGTCCTAAAGTAAACATAGAGGTACAACCCGAATAATCCATGTAATTTTCAGTATTGACATTCCCATCATGACAAAGATCGCCAATTTTACACTCCCAGGTATAACATCGCGTTTGAGGTGTATCGTCAATCCCATCATCGCCACATCTGTCATAATACCCACCAAACACATGACTTAACCCGAAATAATGGCCAATCTCATGAGTGAGAATATCATCATTAGAAGAACTTCCATCACCCATAAATTTATGATTATAAACAGGACCAGCCCACTTCCCCCCTTCATCATACGAAGGCAGATAACACCAGCCAGAACCATAATCATCACTATTCACATTATAAGTGAGCCAAACCTGCAAATACCTTTGGGTTCCTCCTATATTTTTACCTGTATTCCAGTTAATTTGCTGTTTCATTGTCAAGTTTGCACCCGAATTATCACCTTTGTAATTTTGTTTATGGTAGGTAACTCCATTAATCGAATTTCCATATGGATCTTTTCGTGCCAGTACAAATTCGAAACCAACATCAGCAACTACATCTCTAAACTCATCCTGAACATTATCGATATTTCGACTTTGTCCATTAAAATTGGCATTTAATAAATCGATAGCCTTTTGGGCTTTAGATTCACTTAACTTCGATTGTGGGTTACTAGGGTCGAAAACATGAAAAACTACAGGTATTCTATAAATTCTCGACTCTAAGGATTTTAATTTTGATAGAGGTATATCAACGATATGAACTTCATTTGAACTACAAACTTTGCAGGGTTCGATATCCTGACAAAAACTATTAAGGCCTAGAAATAAAAAAAACAAGAGATAAAATTGCTTCATGCGTATAATTATAAAAATTGGAAAGAGGTTGCCAAAGCAACCTCTTTTTTACATAGTTGTTATTTGTAACCTGGATTCTGATCTGTTAAGTCTAATTCATCATTTATGTTGATTTCAGTATCGGCAATTGGAAGAATCACATAATTACTATTTATTGAAACGTTTTTTACTTGTGTCCAAGCAGATGCTGGTCTTGTAAAATCCTCTCCTAAGCGCAACAAATCTCTCATTCGGTGCCCCTCTCCTAAAAGCTCTTTTCTTTTCTCCATCATGATTTCAGCTATTAAATCAGCACCTGTTTTTGTAGATTTAACTGCAGATGTCTGATTATCATCATCTGGATTATTAGTATCAATAAGAGCTCTTGATTGAATCTTGAAAAGTTCATCTTGAGCAGTGGTGAAATCGCCATTACGTGCTGCACATTCCGCTTTCACTAACACCATCTCTGATGCTCTCATATAAGTATAGTTACCTAATGAAACTGTACCTTTATTTTTCACATATTTAGAATTTCCTGTTTCTAGATAGGCTTTTATATCGGTACATTCAAAATCCTTTCTAGGAAATTTACCATACATAAAATGATAATTTGTCCAGCCTCCATCATACAAGGAACTACTAATCGGATCGCCAAACCAATCTGGCCACTGACTCCAATTATCAAAATCCCAAAAGAAAGTCCTACGAACATCATTTTCAGCAAAACGAGCAAAAACTTCAGGATAAACTCTCCCTCCTTGTTTCGCATTGTCACCACCATTCCAGATTGATGCAAAAGTTCTCCATTTATTATAATCCTGAGGAGTTGTATAAACAGTAAAAACAGCTTCAGATGGTTCATTAGTTAAACCATATCTGAGATTCTCACGTGACATTAATGCTACTGCATCAACAACTTTTGAAGCATGTATATAAGCTTTCTCATAATCGCGATAATTCAAATAATACCTTGCCAATAAACCATTAATAAATGTTTTATTCATTCTTTTCGGATCACTCTCATCTTGAATGTTTGCTAAAGCAAAATCTAAATCTTTTTTAATCTGCTTATAAACTAAATCCACACTAACACGAGGATTATGCTTACCATGCTCGCTTTCTGTAATTAACAATAGACCTGGACTACTAGCATTATCAAATACTGGTTTTGCAAATATACCAACCATATCAAGGTATACCATTGCTCTTACAGCATGTGCTTGAGCATAAACATCCTTTCGATCGATATCCGTAAGCGGTAATAACGGATTATTAATTAAAATATTCGCAGCATCAATGGTCGCATAACCATTAAACCACACTATACGTGCTATATCATTTATTGATTGTGTTTTATGATCGTATATTTCTACATATTCGGGCCACCATGAATCTTGCGTTATTAAAATATCATCAGCACGGACTTCATTTAAAAATGGCACATGCATTTGATACATAGGCACATTCATTTGTGAATAAATACCATTTAAAGCACCTTGAATACTCAATTTTGATTCAAATAGTTCTTCTTCTGCCAACTTATCTGTAGGGTTATGCTCTAGAAATTCTTCATCGCATGATGAGAATGAAAGCATAATAATGAATAAAACTAAATATAATTTATTATTCTTCATTTCTTATATTTTAAAGTAAAAAAAAGATAAATTGAAAGAATATTAATTCCTTAATATTCAAACAATCATATTTTATAATTAAAATGACGCATTTATTCCGAAAGTAATTGATGTTGTAGGAGGAATATTGCTTGTTCCTGAAATACTATTAAAACCTAATTCAGGATCAGCACCTTTAAAATCTGTAAACGTTAAGAGATTCTCACCCATAACAAAAATACGTGCATTCGAAAGCTTTAATTTAGACAAGAAACTTTTATCAAAAGTATACCCGATAGCAACATTTTTTAATTTCACATAATCGAGTTTTTCATAAAATCGTGAAGAACGATACCAAGCTTTTGATCCATCGTATGTGGTATAACGAGGATTTCTAGCATTCTGGTTATCTGGTGACCAAGAATCAGAAGCATCGGTTACTAAATTAAAAAGAGGTTGAGCTCCATCACTATGAGTTACACCAGCCATATCGTTATAAGCGTGTCCTCCAAAACTATAATAGAACTGAAAGCTAAAATCAAAATTTTTATATTTTATATCATTATTCCAGGCACCATAAACTTTAGGTGCAGGATCTCCTTTATCATACAAAGTAGCAGAATCCCAGTTAGAAGTTGTCTCTTTTGTTACTTTACCATCAACACCTTCAACATCAACAGACCAAAGAGGTGCACCGGTCGCAGGATCAACACCAGCCCACTCTTTCATTGCTAAATTCATAATTGCACCACCTTCTTTTCTCAGAATTTGGCCGTCTACCCAATATTCATCACCACCAACTAACTTAGTAATTTCATTTTTATTATGTGATAAGGTAATACCAGTAGTCCAAGAAAATTTTTCATTTGAAACAACTGAATAATTCAAGCTTAATTCAAAACCTTTATTAGAAACCTCACCAATATTTTCATATCTTTTAGAAGCACCTGATGATACAGGATAATATTTTTCTAATAATAAATCTGAACTAATACGAGAGTAATATTCAATAGTCCCACTAAATTTATTAAATAACGAAAATTCAGATGCAATAGTCAAGTTTTTATTACTCTCCCATCCTAAATTACTATTTCCAAATCTACTGTGTTTAATAGCCATTAAATCTCTATAGGTATTGGACGTAGAATACAAACCCTGATGCGAATAATTATCAATTTGATCATTCCCATTTACACCATAACTAGCACGTAATTTTAGATTATCGATCAACTCAATATCTTTAATAAATTGTTCTTCACTTAATCTCCACGTAGCACCTAATGACCAAAAACTACCCCATCGATTGTTAGGTCCAAATTTAGAAGAACCATCTCGACGAAAACTACCACTCAAATAATATTTGTCAGCATATCCATATTCTAAACTACTTATATAAGATATCTTTGAAGTTTCATTAACATATGAACTAACCCAATCAGGTTCTTCACCAGCTTGCAACTCTCTTTGATTTTCCCAAAGCTTGAAACTTTTAGAAGCAGCATTCGTTTCAGAATAGCAATAATCTTCAACTTCATACCCTAATTTAATAGAAAAAGAATGATTTTCGAATTCCTTAGAATAATTAGCCATAATAAGACCATAATAAGACTTAGAATCCCAACTTCCTTTATAAGCTTGACCATTTTTATCCTTACCTGGACCGTTTTCAGGGTTAAGAAAATAGGACGATTTTCCTGATTTCATATTTGCAGAACCTTTCACATCAACTACTAAATTTTCTAATAGTGATAGTTTTAAATATGGTGACGCATAAAAACCTTTGGATTCATATCCATCAGGATTTATTTTTGCTTCCGCAAAAACATTACCATTCCTGGAAATTGCGTTGTTCCAATTATACATCTTGTTCCCATTTTCATCTAATTTGACATTATAATTATCATCTAATTCATAAATTGTCATCGTTGGGTTATACTTGTATGCATAATCTATATATGCCTTACTAAAATTAGAATCATCTTCGTCATAATTGCTTCGGCCTTCTTTATAATACAAATTCGTATTAAAACCATAAGTTAGGAACTCATTGATTTTAGTCTCTGTATTTAATACAGCATTTATCTTTTTATATTTACTTGATAAAACAATCCCTTCCTGATCAAAATAGGATAGTGATGTGTACAACGAACTATTCTCATCACCCTTACTAGCACTTACATGAAAATTGTGTGTTTTCGCAGTACGAAACACTTCATCCAGCCAGTCGGTGTCGATCATTTTAACAGCATTATCCTTCAAATTACCCTGATCATCAAATGGCTGTGCCATTGCAGTATAGGTGCCATCTTGATTTTTAATCGCATATGGGTTCTGACCTCCTATAGTCTCTACAAATTTATCATGAGCATATTGAGCTGCACCTACTTCGTTATTATTCACATAACGCTCTTGGTTATAAAGTCCTTCCCAAGCTTTTTTTGTATATGCATCAGTACCCATAAGATCTAAGTTGTCTGGACTTTTCCATGCTAAAGAATGAGAATATTTAAAATTAAATTTAATATCTCCTTTACCTTTTTTAGTCGTAATAATTACGACACCATTTGCTGCACGAGATCCATATAGAGATGCAGCAGCAGCATCTTTCAAAATTGTCAAATTCTTAATATCCTCATTGGCAGGGATAGGTGCGTTAGCAACCCCATCAACAACATAGAGAGGATTTGAATTTGCACTAAATGAACCATAACCGCGTACGCGAATAGCTGGGAAGCTACCTGGAGCAGAATTCGAGTTTGCAACAGATACACCAGCAACTCTGCCAACTAAAGAAGTTACTACTGAACTTGAAGATGTCTTCTCAAGAATATCGTTCTTAATAACTTCTGCAGAACCTGTAAAAGTTGATTTTTTAGCTGTACCATAAGCAACAACCATCACTTCGTCAACCTGCAACGCATCAGAACTTAAGCGTATTTCAATTGATCTATTATCAATGATTTTAAATTCTTGAGAAACCATTCCCATAAAAGAAAAAACAAGAATATCACCCGCATTTGCTTTTATAGAAAAAGCCCCATCAATATTGGTAGAAGTACCAATGGTCGTTCCTTTAATAACTACAGAAACACCAGGTAAACTTAATCCATTATCGGCACTTAAAACAATACCCTTTCGAACGGATTGATTTTGGCTTTTTCTTTGATTTTTTTGACCAATAGAAGATAAAACAATCAATTTATCATCAATCTTTCTATCAATAGAATCATCAAAAAGAATATCCAAAACTTTCGTAATCGTATTGTTATTTACTTCTACATCAACAAGTCGGTCAACATCAATCAATTTATTGTTGTATAGAAAAAAGAACTCACTTTGTTCTTCTATGTCACGTAGTACATCTGACACTGGCTTCTCTCTTACGTCTAAACTAATACGTGCTTCTTGAGAATACGTATTTGCTGCAGCCACCTGCAAAACTCCAAGTAAGCATAACAGTACGGTAATTCGCATAACTGTTAACATTTTACGGATATAGGCGTTGTTAAAGCCTAAACCCATTAGATTTAATTTTTTTTTCATAACTTTGATTTGGGTTATTAATTATTAGATATAATGATCCTGATACCTTGATCTATTGACCAAAATTTCTCAAGTTATCAGGCGAATAACTCATAAGCAAGGAGGTTGTTTCTGCAATCTCCTTTTTATGTACTTATACTTAAGGTGGGGGCAAACTTGTATTCATAGGGACCGAAATTTAGTTAGTATAAATCACTTCATATTCTACAACCTTATATTCCTCAAGTATTGTAGATCCTTATTAACCGACCGTTTATATAACAATCCTAGTATCTTGATCTGTTGACCAAAATTTCATTCGATATTATGTATAAAACAATTCCAAAAATCGTTATTCTACAGCATCCATTTCGATTTATTTAATTTATGGAGATATACGGAAGATATTCATAGGAGATTAGGTTTAGTTAGTATAAATGGTTACTTCATGTCCATCAACAGTATACTCAAAAGGGGACGTTGATTTCAACAAACTTAATGTTTCTATTAGATTTCTATTTTCAAAGGTTGCAGTAAAACTGTAATTATAAAACCTTGGATCACTAATGGTGATGTTTACATCAAACCATCTTTCGAGAACGGACTCTACTTCACTCATAGGTGTATTTAGAAAAATTATAGTTCCGTCACGCCAAGCACAAGCTTGTCTTAAATTTGCTTTTTCAACGGAAATTATTTCCGTGTCCGAATTATAATTTGCTTTAAAACCTGGTTTTAATCGAATAGCTTGAGGATCCTGTTTTTTTGAAAACAATTCCACACTACCTTCAAAAAGGGTTGTTTCTATGCTTTTCCGATCATACGCATTCAAGTTAAAAGATGTTCCCAAAACTTTCACCTTAAGACTATTTATAGATATAATAAAAGGTTTTTCTTTATTGTGTGCTACTTGAAAAAATGCTTCACCCTTCAATGCAACCTTTCTACTACCCTTATCAAATCGGGAAGGATAAGTTAGTTTACTACCCGAATTCAAAAAAACTTTCGTACCATCAGGCAATAGGACATCCGTTCTTACTCCTTTAGCCGTATACATAGTCATTTTTTCAGCCTCTGATTCCTTCAGAATATTATCATTTTGCATAGAATACAAATACAGCCCTCCCAATAAAATTGGAATGATCAATACTGCCGCAAATTTTCTGCAAAATGATATAAAATGATTGCTATTATAATTAAACGTTCCATTCGAAAGCTTATCAGTCTTCCTCATTTTCTGTTCTAATAAATGAAATTCATTATCAAGATCAACTACTTTTCTGGAAGAATTCATAGCATTCCACACATTAGTATGTTCACTATAATATTCTTTATTCTTTTCTGATGCTTCCACCCAAGAAAAAAGTTCATCCTGCTCACTTACATTTAAGTTGCCCGACAAGTATTTTCCAATTAAAGAATCAATTCTATTCATAATACTCTTTTGACTATATATAGATTACAATTAACGACGCCTTATCCCTATGTTCAAAATGATAATTTTTCAAAAAAAATTTTTAGCATAGAAATGCATGCTTTCAAAAAAAATAAAGAAAAATACGACAATACTCTAAGACTAAGGTAGGATCTTGGTTTTTATATACTTAAGAGCTTTAGTAATATGAGCTTCGACCATTTTTTCGGAAATTGACATTTTCTCAGCAATTTCTTTATTTTTAAAATTTTGCTTTCTACTTAGACAAATAACCTCCCTACATTTCAATGGTAATTCTAAAATAGCTTTCTCAATAGACTCTCTTACTTCTTGAATTTCTAGAATAGTGCTAACATCTCTTTCCACAGCTATAAGTCTTAATTCAGCTTCTTGATAATCTTTCTTAAAAGATTTAGCGTATTTAAACCTTAGCTTCTGGTGTTTAAGATAATTTATAGATTGATTTTTTACAACTGTAAATAAAAAGCTTTGTATATGTTTATCTGTTTCTAAAAGATCTTTATTTTCCCAAAGAGAAATAAAAGCATCTTGTACAATATCCTTAGCTGCTGAATCGTCTTTTACAATACTTCTGCAATAATTCACCAAAGACTCAAAATTCTCAATAAAGAGAGTTTTCATTTTTTTTTGATCAACAAAAGCTTTGTTTTTTTCATCAACAATGGAAGTTTCCAATTCAAACATAAAAGTGTGTTTCAGTAAAGATCGAATCAATGCTAAAGTTATAAATATCGCCTAAGATAGCAAACTGATACTCTCCATATCTAAATCACATTTCATTATACCTCAAGAAAAAAAACAAAATAAATAATTTATAAATAGTCACTTAATCAAGTGCCTATGCGAAATAAGTTCCCAGATAAAACGATTCCTTAATTATTATAATTTTCATCAAGAAAGGATTTAGCAAGACAAAATTGCACAGAACATAGTAAAACAAAATTTAATTTTCTTAATTAAATAATTATTTACAAACACTACTTAACAGTGACAAATATAAAGAGATTCTACAAAGTCAATATCAATAAGCCTAAACTGCTTCAGCTTAAATAAAAATATCATTTTTAGTTAAATCTACTTCCACGCCTGAAAGTGCATCATTTATCCTATTCTATAAAGCACAAATTTCTTCTAATATTATAACCAATAATTAACCAACAAAAATGGGCACCCTAAAAAAGAGTGCCCATCTAACCAACTAACTACTACTCATAAAACTAATCTGTACCCTTTACTTACGGTACAAACAATTAGTAGTACTATTTAACATCCCACCAAAGTTTGGTAGTTTGTTTATCTCCTCCAATTGCAGCCGCTGCAGCTTTTACATTAGCTTTATTGAAAGAATATTCATTTGGAGAAAACTCTAACCTAGTAGGAAAACTACTGATAGGCATTCCTACAGGCGCATTCATTTGAGGAGCATCCAAACGACGAACCTCCGCCCATGCTTCGACACCTTGTGATATTAATGCTACCCACTTCTCAGTAGCTACAACATCCATTTTTTTAGAAGCACTGTCAAATCTTGATTCGGCAGCTGTAACATAAGCTACCGTTTTAGCAGCTTCAACATTCCAATAATTTAAAGAAGCCTCAACACCTGCAGAAAAATGACTCTTAGCTGTACCTGTAACATTATAACCACCACGGACAACAGCCTCTGCTAAGAAGAATTCAACTTCAGAATAACTCATAAAGATAAATGGAAGATCTAACTTTCCTTCTTCACTTTTACCTGAATCATACATTGTTTCAGTATTAAACAAGGAGAACTTTCCTTCTGTTAGATCTTTAACACCAAAACCATTACCTAGATATTCTCCATCCTTATTAGGAGACCAAAATGTTTCCATTCGAGGATCTGAATTTGACTTTAAAATATCGATCATGGTATTGCTTGCACATTCAGAGAAAGCTTCTCTAAATCCTGCATAAACAGGATTCCATTTTCCAGATTCTGGTAAGAATTGGAATAGTGCATTATCAGCATTTGATTCAAACAAACCTTCTTCGATAGCTATATTAGCATATTTTACAGAGTTTGCCTTGTCAACATCAGCAATACGCATCGCCATTCTCAAAAGTTGCGAAGCAGCAAATTTACGCCATTTAGCAGCATCTCCATTATAAATAATGTCTTGTTTTCCGAAAGCATCACCTACTTTTCTTGCATTTTTCAAGGCAGTAGTTAATTTATCAAGCTCTTCAAGATAAATTTCTTGTTGCGTATCATACTTTGGCTGAATATTTAAAACATCTAATGCTTCAAAGTAAGGGCTTGGTCCAAAACCATCAGTTAGCATTTGCCAAGAATAAGAACTTAAAGTTCTCAACAGAAGCAATTTTTCATTTTTAGAAAGCTTCTCCGATTCTAAATCATTAATCTCATTAACGTCATTAATAACTTGGTTTAGCTCTTGCAATTGAGTATAAGCATTAGTAAAATGATTTATACGTAAACCTTCTCTTACTCTCCATTGTGTAGGTTCTATATACTCCACCTTACTAACATGTTGACACAAGATAGAGCTAATATTATCATTCACAGATAGTGAATTTGCAATTCTATAAGCCATATTATGCTCCACATTAGGAACAAGAAATTCTGAATTCACCTCTTCTGGGTTCTTTTTATCTCTATTTAATTCTTCAAATTCATCAGTACATGAACCTAATCCTAAAAGAATTAATCCCGAAAGAATAACTGATTTATATTTACTTATTTTCATCTATTTTTTTTTAAAAATTTAACTTTAGACTACATCCGATTGTTCTTGTACTCGGTAAAGCACCACCTTCAAGCCCACCAACTCCAACACCATTTACAACCTCTGGATCGAAATTATCAGATTTCTTATATAAGATGGCTAAATTTTTACCAATGATAGAGAAAGTCACATTTTCGACAGGAAGTTTTCCAAAAAGGTTTTGAGGTAAACGATAAGATAATGCAAGCTCTCTAAGTTTTACATAGGTTCCATCAACAATAAACTCTGAATCTGGCATATAACCATCAGCCCATTCAGCTTCTACTCTTTTTGTATTTACCGTTCCATCGGCATTAACACCTTCTAAAGCGACACCTCCATCAGGATTTGCTACGGACCAATCACTTTGGTCCCAATAAGGCGTTCTTCTTTCAATACCTTTATCATTTAATCCAACTGTACTAGATAGAATTCCAGCCATTCGACCATATTTTTCTGTGTAAGAATAAATATCCCCCCCCCAACGAACACTCACTAATGCCTTAAGGGTTAAGTTTTTATAAGTGAATGAATTGGACAATCCTGCCATCCAATCTGGATTAATATCACCAATGATTTCACCAGTATCTGTTCGATCATAATAGCCATTAGTAATCATCTTATTCCCTTTTGCATCATACACATAATCGGTACCAGTGATAATTCCATAGGCTTCACCAACTCTAGCAATTACAGAAGCACCATTTTTATTAAGAACTAAATCTTCTACACCGGGGGCAAGAGATTTTACTTCATTCTTGTTAGTAGACCAGTTTAAATTCATACTCCATTTAAAATTTTCTGTTTTAATTGGAATTAAATTTAGGCCAACTTCGAAGCCTTTATTTTCCATCTCACCTGAATTTAGATATTTTTGACCATACCCTGTAGCAGAAGAAATAGATGCCCTGATTATTTGATCTTCAGATGTCTTGCTATAATATGAAAGATCGAGACCTACTCGATTATTAAACATACTTAAATCGAGACCTATTTCATATGATGTCGTTAACTCAGATTTAAGCTGTGGGTTTTTTAAGGCGTAAGATGACCCATATTTAATAGCATTTCCAAAAACACCATTTGAATAATACACATTCCTTAATTTAGAAATACCAGCATCATTACCTACTTGTGCCCAATTTAACCTAAGCTTACCATAGTTTAAAAAAGTTAAATCAGTCAATTCAGAAAATACAAAACTTGTCGATACTGAGGGATAGAAGAATGACTTTTCATTAGGTGGCAATGTTGATGACCAATCATTACGTCCAGTCACATCTAGGTACAAGAAATTTTTATATCCTAAAGAAAGTGATCCAAAAGTACTGTTGACTTCTTTCTCACTAATCCATTCGTTATTATAAACCTCTTTATTTTTAGAATTCGATATTGAATACACATCATCAACGACTAGTCCACCATTAGTTCCCAAGTATATTGATGTATACTTATTTCTTCTTGAAGAAACACCTAAAACACCAGTTAAATGAAAGTTTTCTCCAAACCTTTTATCAATATTTAAAGTTCCTTGAAAATTATCTTCTGTTTCCGTTCTTGTATTTGTACTATAATATGATGTTCCTTTGCTACCCTTTGCAATTCTTTCCTCGTTTATAAAATCAAAATGATCCGTTGAAGCTCTAAAAGTAGCTGTTAACCAATTGTTAACTTGATAATTCAACGTTAATGCACCAACAAATCTATTCCTTGAATCATTTTGGAAGTTTTTGTAACGAGTCCAATATGGATTATCCCAGAAATTAGGAGTTGGATCTGCAATTGATTTTCTATTCCAGGTTTTTTGTTCACCACTAGCGGTCTGATAATTCTTCAATCTATTGAAATCAAGATTTCTCTGATTCCACATCATAGATCCCATAAAAGAACGCGAATTTTGATCATCATATCCCAAACCAGGACGACCTGTCGACTCTGTTTTATTATATTGTCCTGTAATCTGTGCAGAAAGCTTTTCTCCTAGCTTAAAATTACCATTAAAGCTAAAGTTATTCTTAGTTAAATCCTGATTTGGCATTGTACCACTCTGATCAGTATTCGTATAAGACAAACGGAACGTTCCATTTTCTGAGCCACCTTCAAGAGCAACACTATTAACAAACATTACGCCTGTTTCGAAAAACTCATCCATATTATCTGGGCAAACCCAAGGTCTAGACTTACCATAATTTTCAACATCCGATGGATCCCAACTGTCCCATTGACGAACCATCAACGTTGGATCGAATTTTGTTCCCCAAGAACCATCAGCTCCATAGCTTACAACATTCTGTTTTACACCATCGATAGTCGTTTCATATACCTTACCACCATATTCATTTTGATAATCTGGCAGGGTATTCTTATTAATTCTTTCGAAATTAACGCTCGAGTTAATTGTTACACCTAAGCCTTTTCTTACTTTTCCTTGTTTAGTTTTAATAATAATGACACCATTAGAACCTCTAGAACCATATAAAGCCGTTGCACTAGCACCCTTTAATATCGACATTGATTCAATTTCTTCGGGATTTATGTCTGCAGCCGCATTACCATAATCATAACCACCTTCTCCACCAGCTCTTAGTACATTATCGTCTGTCAAAGAAGTATTACTTATTACTACCCCATCAATAACAAATAAAGCTTGGTTATTACCTGTAATAGAAGATCCTCCTCGAATAACAACATTAGAACTACCTCCAAAAGCAGAAGAAGATGAAACATTAACACCTGCCACACGCCCATTCAAACTAGATACAACGTTAGCTGTTTTAACTTCATTCAATTCATCACCAGCGACTTTAGTAACAGCATAACCAAGAGATTTTTTATCTCTAGATATGCCCAAAGCAGTCACGACAACTTCTTCCATTTGAAGAGCATCAGATTGCAAAACAATGTTAATTGTTTCATTATTTACTACAGTAACTTCTTGAGAAACCATACCCATAAAAGAAATAAGAAGAACATCTCCTTCATTAGCTTTTATAGAAAATGCACCATCGATATTTGTAGATGTACCTATAGTTGTTCCTTTAATCACAACAGATACACCAGGCAAACCTAGACCATCGTCTGCGCTTAAAACAACCCCACTACGAAGGGTTTCATCCTGTTGAATGGCAGGCGATAAAACAATTTGTCTATCACTAATGTCACGTTGAACATTATCAGCAAACAATAAGTCAAGAACTTTAGTTATTGATTTATCTTTTACATCAACATCAACAACACGATCAACATCAATCAATTTATTATTATACAAAAAGAAGAATTCACTTTTTTCTTCGATTTCTCTAAGCACGTCAGACACAGCCTTTTCTCTAACATCTAGGCTGATACGTGCCTCTTGAGAGTATGAATTAGCTGCTGCCACCTGCATTACTCCTAATACACATAATAGGACTGTAATTCGCATAACAGTTAGAATTTTACGGATATAAGCATTGTTAAAGCCTAAGTCCATGAGAATTAATTTTTTTTTCATAACTTTGATTTGGGTTATTAAATATTAGATAATACAAGCCTGATACCTTGATCAATCGACCAAAATTTTACAAGTTATCTGGCTAATAACTCATCAAAAGGAGTTTGTTTTCAACATTCTCCTTTTTTATTTTCTATTTAGTTTACGGGAATGGGGAATTAATGGTTTTCATAAGGTTATTTTAGTTGGGTTAGGTTATCTTTTTTTCTTATTGTAGATTACTACATTTTTCCCATTAATTTTATATCCAATAGGAGAGGATAATCGTAATAAGTTTAATACTTCAGACAAACTTTTATCTTTCAAGCTTGCCGTAAAACTATATTGATATATTGCTTTATTCTTTACGGTAATTTCGACACCATACCAGCGTTCCAAGCTAACAATTACATCTGCCATAGGTGTATCACAAAGCATAATACTACCATCTTTCCAAGCTGTCACATACTTCGTATTCACTTTGCTTACTGGCATCGCACCTGTTTTATCTTTATAAACAGCTCTATATCCAGGTCGCAACACTAACGAATCAGTCTTATTGCCTGTACTTGCCAACTTTACACTTCCTTTCACAAGTGTTGTCTCAATTTTATCAGCATCATATGTATTTACATTAAATGAGGTTCCAAGAACTTTAACCTTCAAACCACGTACAGAAACGACAAAAGGATGCTCTTTATCATGTGCAACTTCAAAATACGCCTCTCCATCTAATTCAACATTTCTAATACCATCTTCAAGACCATCGGAATACTTCAGTGTACTATTAGAATTAAGATGTACATCGGTCCCATCATTTAATTTCAACTTCGCTCTTACTCCTTTAGGAGTAAATAATTCTTTTCTAACAACATCTACTTTCTTAACCTCAGCTACTGTATTTGAAGTACTCTCAAAATCGAGATACATCAACAAACCTGCAATAAAAATTGGAATTATTAAGATTGCAGCTATACGTTGCCACATGATTATTATCTTCTTTAATGAACTTATCTTAACAGTTTGGTCCTCATCCTGAATTTCAGATTGCAACACGGCATAATCTGCTTCTAGATCCACCTCCAAATCACACTCTTTGTGCATCTCAACAGAAGCCCATACACTTTTATATTCACAAAAATATTTCATATTATCTGCATTGGAGTTCACCCATGCAAACAAGTCTTCCAATTCTTTATCAGTAATGTTTCCAGAAATATATTTGCCTATATTTATATCGATATCGTTCATTTATTCTTTATGCTATACATTAATAACAACTGTACTATAAAATACCCTTAGTCGAAATTGTTTTTTTTTATACTTCAAACACACCCTTCCCAATAAACACCTGTAAACAAGATTATTAATCACGTTATTTTTTTTCAATAAAATAGGATTAAGATTCTTCTAAATGATTTTAAGATTAAAAAAACAATGGATTTGCTAATAGTTTAATCTGTGAAAACTTTTAAACGACTTCGCAAGTGTTTTAAAGCCTTGGTCATTTGGGTTTCGACCGTTTTTACGGAAATCGTTAATTCCTCAGCGATTTCTTTATTTTTCATCTCCCTTTTTCTACTTAATTCTAAAACCTGCTTACATCGATCAGGTAGTTCTTCGATGGCTGATTCAATACAAGTATTAACTTCTTTTGCTATTAAGTAATCACTGCCGTCATATTCAATTGCTTTCAAATTTAATTCTGCATGTATATAATCTTTTCTATAGTCTGATGCATATTTAAACTCTACTCTTTTATGTTTGAGATAATTAATCGAATTATTACGAACGATGGTAAATAAAATATATTTTACATTCGAGTTCGAACACCACATAATTCTGTTCTCCCACAAGCTCTTAAAGCTATCCTGAACAATATCTTTGGCAACAAATTCATCTTTAATATATGAATTACAATACCTCAACAATGAAACATAGTGTTCTCTAAACAAATCTTTAAAGATTGTATCTAAATCATTTTGTTCAATTTTTGTTAACAAATTTGGCATGCTTATAAAAAAACAATTTCACATAGAAAAAATAAGTTTTTAAAGGTAAAAATTAACTCATTTAAAACAAACTAATATAAATAGCTAATACATACCTGTACGGTACAGCATGAGTACAATTCCTTAAAATCCATATATACAAATCATTTATTTTTTGTGTTTTACACAAAAAACAAACACGTCCGTTTATCAAAAGTGCACATTCAGCATTTTCCAAAAAAATATTTTTTATTATCAATGAAAGATTCAATAACTGCATATTAGATTCCTCTCCTAATCTATAAAATCACACACGCAACGAAAACCTAAGTTACTCGCAGAAGAATCAATTGTATTACTAGTTCGAGCTGCCACACGATAACGATTACAATAAGAGTCATGACAAAGAAAAGAACCGCCTTTCATCAATTTACGATTCATAGAGTCTGAAACTGGACCTCTAGGATTTCTATTACCTCCTTTTTGATTGGGATCATTCGTCCACCAATCCTGGCACCATTCCCAAACATTACCTGACATATTATATAAGCCATAAGCGTTGGGCTTATAATGATCGACTGGTGCTGTTCCTAAAAAACCGTCATCCAAACTATTGGAAATCGGAAATTCACCTTGCCAAATATTACATTGATGCACATTTTCAGGCGTTAATTCATTTCCCCATGCATATAGGTTTTGTTCTAAACCACCACGAGCTGCATATTCCCATTCTGCTTCGGTCGGCAATCTTTTTCCAGCCCATTTACAATAAGCCAAAGCATCATTATATGAAATATGAGCAACTGGATGGTTTTCTCGCCCTGTAAGCTTAGAATTTGGCCCCTCAGGCTTCTTCCAATAGGCACCTGCAACCTGCAACCACCATTCTAATCCTGCTACACTTCGTCCCATTTGGTGCAAAGATTTTGCTTCTTGAGGAGGGAGAAGCAAATGAAAAACGAAGGACCAACCGTACTTCTCAGCATCTGTTATATAATCAGTTGCTTGAACAAAACTTGCAAAATTCGAATTTGAAACGGCATATTTATCGATATAGAAAGTATCTATTTCGATCAATCGAACCGGTCCTTCGGCATCATCCATAAAAGCTTTCTCATAGTCCGTTCCCATTAAAAATGATCCATGGGGAATACAAACCATATCATCAAGGCTCGTTTTCTCTAGAGGTTTTATTTCTTCCTCTTTTACAGATGTAATCATTTTCGTTCTCACCGACTGCGGGGAGCAGCAACATTTCTTCTTTTCCATTCTATTGTCGTCATTAAAAGAGTTCAAGGTCCGAAAATACAGAAAAACTTTAAAAAAGAATAAAAGCCTATAATGTCAACATTAAATAACTTTAATATTGTAAATGGATCATTGAAATAAATTAACTTTGCATTTTTTATAATAAAAATACAAAACATGAAAAATCTTATTACTTTATTCAGCTTATTACTGGTATTCTCAACCACATTCACTTCTTGTGACAAAGATGATGATTCAGATCAAACTGGCTTAGTTGGAACATGGGAAATCTCAAAAATCATTATTGATAAGATGGACAATAAAGATCTCAATCTTGAGGTTACAAGCGAGATGCTAAATCCTAAATCGATACAGAGAATCACTTTCAATTCGGATGGTACGATAAAATTCGGTTTTTTCAATGCAAATTGGGAGCTCTTAGAAAACAATACTAAGTTACAAATAACATTCCCGTCATTAGGGGATTTTGAACTAGATTCTGAAATTTTAGATATTTCAATCCAAAAAGACTTGCTTATCATAACCAGCGATGATGTAGAATACACTAATGCAGATAAGGATCCAGATGGCGAATTTAGTTTTACCAAACTTGATGAGACATTCAATACAAATATTAAAGACAAAAGCGATATCGAAGTTTCTTCAAAAGAATATTTCACTAGACAATAAAAAGAAAGGGCTGTTGAAATCAACAGCCCTTTTCAATAACTAATTTTATTTTATTTCATACTGGCAATGCGATCTTCTAAAACTTTGATTTTAGCTTCAGCATCTGCCATTTTCTTCTTCTCTATCTCGATGACTTTTGCAGGTGCATTGTTTACAAAACGCTCATTGCTCATTTTCTTTTGAACAGACATTAAGAAACCTTGAGTATATTTCAACTCATCTTCCATCTTTTTAATCTCTTCTTCTACATTAACAAGATCGCCTAGAGGAATAAAGTACTCAATTGCATTTACAATGAAAGACATGGCTCCAGCCATTTCACCATTTGCCGTTGTAATCTCTTTCAGGTTACACATTTTAGCCACAACACAATCGAAAGAAGCATCGTAGTTATCTTCTTTTGCTTTGTAGGTCATTTCTAAAACTTCCTTGAAAGCGATATTCTTTTGCTTACGAATATTACGAACAGCTACAATCACTTCTTTTACCTGCTCAAATTTTGCTAACAAGTTAGCGTCATATGAATCAGGCTTAGGCATAACTGAAACCATAATGCTATCCTCTTCAGAACGATCAGCCAATAATTGGTAAATCTCCTCAGTTAAGAAAGGCATGAATGGGTGTAACAACTGCATCAATTTTTCGAAAAGAGCAACCGTTGAATCAAAGGTTTTCTTATCGATTGGCTGCTGATAAGCTGGCTTCACCATTTCTAAATACCATGACGAGAACTCATCGCGGAATAAAGTATAAACAGTCATTAAAGCTTCGCTGATACGATATTGTTTGAACTGCTCATCCAAAGCTTCCATGGTGTTATTCAATCGAGCATGGAAAACTTCAGTCGCTATGCGAGCGTATTCTGGTTGCTCAATATCGGCCACTTCCCATCCTTTAACCAAACGGAATGCATTCCAAATCTTAGTTGTAAAGTTACGGCCTTGCTCTGGCAAGTTTTCGTTGAAAAGCAAGTCTCCTCCGGCAGGAGAACACAATAACATACCCACACGAACACCATCAGCTCCATACTTGGCGATTAAATCTAATGGATCTGGCGAGTTCCCTAATGATTTAGACATCTTACGGCCCTGTTCATCGCGAACAATACCTGTCAAATAGACATTTTCAAATGGCTTCGCATCTTTATATTCATACCCTGCAATAATCATACGAGCAATCCAGAAAAATAGAATATCTGGTCCCGACACAAGATCATTGGTAGGATAATAGTAATTTATTTCTTCGTTCTCTGGGTTACGAACACCATCGAAAACTGATAAAGGCCATAACCAAGACGAGAACCATGTATCCAATACATCCTCATCCTGACGCAAGTCTTCAGCCTGATATGTTTTTCCTGTTTTAGCAGTTGCTTCAACAAGCGCTTCTTCAATTGTTTTAGCTACAACATAGCCACCTTCTGGTAAATAGTAAACTGGAATACGCTGTCCCCACCATAGCTGACGAGAGATACACCAGTCCTTAACATTCTCCATCCAATGACGGTATGTGTTTTTGAACTTAGCTGGGTGTAATTGAATATCGTCATTCATAACATGCTCCAAAGCTGGTTCTGCCAATTCCTTCATGTTAAGGAACCATTGCATACTCAACTTAGGCTCGATAACTGCATCGGTACGTTCAGAGAATCCTACTTTATTCACATAGTCTTCAATCTTCACCATATTACCTGCTTTCTCCAAGTCAGGAAGAATCAAGTCACGAACTTCAAAACGATCTTTCCCTACATAAAGCTGTGCCGCTTCACTCATAGTTCCATTATCGTTAAAAATATCAATCGATTCAAGATTGTGACGATCTCCGATTTCGTAGTCATGAATATCGTGAGCAGGTGTAATTTTTAATGCACCTGTACCAAATTCCATATCTACATATTCGTCCTCTATAATAGGAATAGAACGGTTTACCAATGGTACGATACAACGCTTGCCTCTTAAATGAGCAAAACGTTCGTCGTTTGGATTAATACAAACTGCAGTATCACCTAATATTGTTTCAGGACGAGTGGTTGCAATGGTAATATACTCATCGCTACCCTCAACCTGATATCTTAAATAGTAAAGTTTAGATTGAAGCTCTTTATGGATTACCTCTTCATCTGAAACTGCTGTTTGTGCAGAAGGATCCCAATTCACCATACGAACGCCACGATAAATTTTATCTTTCTTATATAGATCGATAAAAGTATCGATTACTGATTCGTAAAGACCTTCGTCCATTGTAAAAGCTGTACGCTCCCAATCACATGATGCACCTAATTTCTTAAGCTGCTCCAAAATGATACCACCGTGCTTTTCTTTCCATTCCCAAGCATGTTCCATAAACTCGTCACGAGTAATGTCTTCCTTAGAAATACCTTCTTGCTTCAATTTATTTACAACTTTAGCTTCAGTTGCAATAGATGCATGGTCGGTTCCAGGTACCCAACAAGCATTTTTTCCCTGTAATCTCGCTCTACGGACCAATACATCTTGAATCGTATTGTTCAACATATGACCCATGTGTAACACACCGGTGACGTTTGGTGGCGGTATCACAATTGTATACGGCTCTCTCTCGTCAGGTACAGAGTGGAAGAATCCTTTATCCATCCAATACTTATACCACTTGTCCTCCGATTCTG
>Ga0209272_10000302_pt1 | contig 46935 bp, 28 predicted proteins | sample tdDd002_FD_187125 | JGI IMG/M metagenome (GOLD analysis project Ga0209272, IMG submission 187125) | Marine sediment microbial communities from the Atlantic coast under amendment with organic carbon and nitrate - tdDd00.2 (SPAdes)... | ecosystem: Environmental > Aquatic > Marine > Coastal >...
TTGTCAGTTTTGATAATCTTGATCTGTTTGATTATTCCTTACCTGTTGTAACCTCAGTGGCTCAACCAATCGATAAAATTGCTCAACATTCGGTAAATATTCTGATAGAATTTATGCAATCGAGTGATAGAACAATTAAAAGAATAGAATTGAAACCTAAATTAATAGAACGTTAAATTAACAATTGACAATGAAAAATAATTATTTGAAATCCGGGCCAATATTTCTGGCGTTTTTATGTATGGGATTTGGTGATGTAGTAGGACCATTAACAAGTCAGTTACAAAGTGAATATGAACTAAGTAATCTAATGGCAGGTTTGGTTACATTCATGGGATTTATCATGTTTGGTTTGTTATCAGTACCAATGGGATTGTACCAGGATAGAAAAGGGAAAAAGTTTGTTTTACTTTTAGGTATGTTAGCAGCTTTGGCAGGTTTAGTTTTACCAATTATTGGTAATTTCTCATCGTTCGGATTATTATTAGCATCCTTATTATTGTTAGGTACAGGTGCAACTTTATTACAAGTTGCCGGAAACCCTATTATGCGTGATGTATCTCCTGAAGGGAAATACTCAAGAAATTTATCATTTGGACAGTTTTTTAAAGCAATTGGTTCTTTATCTGGTGCGTTGATTCCATTGTTAGCAGCTAAATATTGGGGACTAGATTGGAAAATTTTATTCCCAATTTATTCGGCAATTTTGCTAATCGCAGCAATTTATTTATATATAGTGAAGGTTGATGAAAAGAAGGATGATTCAGCTTCGCCTGCATCTTTTGGTTCCGTTTTGGCTTTATTGAAAAATCCATATGTTTTCTTTATGGTATTAGCTATCTTCCTATATGTTGGAGCAGAAGTGAGTATGAGTGCGAAATTACCTAATTATTTGGAGCATAAATTTAATTTCGATATTAAAGAATTAGGTCTTTGGGGAACATTATTTTTCTTTTTGGCTTTAATGACAGGAAGATTTTTAGGAGGTATTATTTTAAATTGGATGACCCCCTCTAAGTTCTTGAAAATAACTACTTTATTAGCTTTGGTTGGAATTGCAGGATTGTATTTTGCAGCAAGCTCAGTCTTAGGTTTTGTAGCTATTTTTATTATAGGTCTTGGTTTTGCGAATATTTTCCCATTAGTATTTTCTATAACAATTGATGCTATGCCAGAAAGAAGTAATGAAATTTCTGGTTTAATGGTCACTGCTATTATTGGTGGTGCATTCGTACCGGTTATTTTTGGTGCTGTAGCAGATATTTTCTCGTTAATGGCTGGTTTTGTTGTCACCTTAGTGTGTATTGGATACATTTTCGCATTGTCATTTTATAAAAGAAAGTAGCAGAATCATGAATATTTGGAACGACGAAAGAGTTGTATTGACTCTTGATGCAGGAGGAACAAATTTTGTTTTTTCAGCAATGAAAAGTGGGGAAGAGGTTATAGAACCGATTAGAAAACCTTCGAATGCAGATCAATTGGATTTGTGTTTGAAGACAATTACTGATGGATTTCAGGAGGTTTTGGATATTTTGAAAGAGAAACCTGTAGCTATCAGTTTCGCTTTCCCAGGACCAGCAGATTATAAAAATGGAATTATTGGCGATTTACCAAATTTACCTGCATTTAGAGGCGGGGTAGCGTTAGGCCCAATGCTTCAGGCACATTTTAACATGCCGGTATTTATTAATAACGATGGGGATTTGTTCGCTTATGGCGAAGCTTTAGGAGGAGTTTTACCAGAAATTAACAAAAGACTTGAAGCTCAAAATAGTCCTAAAAGATATCGCAATTTAGTAGGTGTAACATTAGGAACCGGTTTTGGTGGTGGGTTAGTGCATGATGACGAATTATTTATTGGTGATAATTCTATCGCAACGGAAGTTTGGTTGACAAGTTCACGTTTGTTCCCTGAAAGATTTGCTGAAGAAGGAATAAGTACAAGAGCCATCCAAAGAGAGTTTTTAGAGAGAGCCTCAGGTAATTATTCTACAGATTTAATGCCAAAAGATGTTTATGATGTAGCAATGGATGATCAGAATAAAGATCAAGTGGCAGCATTGGAATCATTTAAAATTTTTGGTAAATGTTTAGGCGATAGCTTAGCAAACCTTTTAACCATTACTGATGGAGTCGCCGTTATTGGCGGTGGATTGACGGGTGCTCATGCATTATATATGCCAGCAGCGCTTAAAGAAATGAATGGAAAGTGTTATACATCGACGGGAGAATCGCTTCCAAGATTGGTGCAGAAAGTTTATAATATTGATAAGGAAGATGAGTTTGCAGATTTCGCTGCAGATCGATCAAAGGAAATTTCGATTCCTGGTACAGATAAAACCATAAAATATGATCCAAATCCTAGGTTGGCTGTATGTTCTAGCAAGTTAGGAGCTAGTAAAGCTATTGGAATTGGTGCTTATGCGTATGCATTAAAGAATTTGTAGTAGTAGTGTGATCCGGATTGGGGTGCGAAAGCGCCCTTTCCGGTTTTTAAAATCAACTTTAAGTTCGATTTAAATTAGTTTAGATTAGTCAAAAAAAGCTCTGAGTTTAATTACTCAGAGCTTTTTTAATTGATGTGTTTTTATTCTATTCCTTAGCAACTAAATCTTTAAACGAGTATTGATACTCCTCATTATAGTATTTTTGATATAACTTTCGATAATGCTCATAGGTTTCAATAGCTAAGCTATGCTTGCCTTGCTCCGATAAAATACAGCATTTAAGCTTTAAGGCTGTTTCGTTCATTTCATCAAATTCAAAAATAACATTAGATAAAGCTAAATTTATCGTTTTATTATTGTCTGGATCTTTTACAATCTCCTCTAATGAATTTACAATTAACCCGGTAATTTTATCTTTAAATGAATCTAACCATTCGGGAAAAATATCTCTAAGCATGGTACCTTTTCTTAAAACTGTAATAATTTTATCAAGGTTTTCTTTATTTCCAGTTTCTTTAATTTGTTGTAGGTTTTTTTGGATAAAGTCCACATCAAAAAAAGTATCCTCTGAATATTCGATCTTCCAATAATTGTTATCAAAAAGAACTTCCATATCTGATATATCTTCAAGAATACCTCTTAGTTTTTTAATATTTACACCTCGATTGTTTTTTGCCTTGTTCTCGGGTTTATCTGGCCATAAATATTCCTGAATTCTTTTAGATGAAATTCCTTTCCCTTCATTCATGGTATTTAATAGAATTAACAGGAATAATTCTTTAAGAGTAGGACTAAAGCGGTATGTAATATCTCTTTCCTTGTCATCAAATACTTGAAAACCACCAAATAGTAGAATCGATTTTGATTTTGGAACTTGGTAGTCAGAAATCTCCGTATCATCAATTGATTCAGATGCACTGTAGTATTTCTTTTCGCTCTCAACTCGTTTAGCTTTTAATATTCTCTTTCTAACAACAAGTAGTACGGAAATAACGCAAGCTGCTAAAAGTACATAGAATAATTTAACAGGTAGAGGTAATGATATTTTATTAATATTAAAGTCATCCTGATTTCCGGGTTCATAACTTATAGAATACAAATCAACCTGGTATTTTCCTAAGCTATCTTTATGGGATGTTAAGGCGATAAGTTTATTTTCGCTCTCCCAATAATATAGGTCTGCAAATGACTCAATATCAAAAAAGTTATAAGGTATGCTATCTCCAATAAATACTAATTTGGGTTCATTAAGATATCCTTTAACGGCTTTTAAGTAGGTATTGCGTTTTTTCGATGGATACATTAAGGTGTAGAAACTACTATCGTTTTTGGTAATTTTTAAAGAATTTACAGGTAATTGCTGAAATTGATCATCGCATTTGTAATCCCATAACTCTTCAATGGTTTTATTTTTAAAATCAATTTTATAAAGATCAGCATAAAACTCTTTACCTAAGATTTGTTTTCCCATTGAATTACCCAATCCTCCAAATAGATAACCAATTGAAGGATCTTGATTGCCAAGACCAAACGATGCCAAATATCTTGGCTCAATGGTGTCACCAGCAAATGTAAGTTCTTGCCAGGATTGCTTTTGTTCATCAAAAGATTGAATAAGATTGTAGTATGAGTAGTACCCATAGCCACAAAGTGTAGTTATTTGGTTGGTAATTGGGTGAATTAGTTTGTTGTGATGCCAAAATTTTGGAACATCATCCTCACTACATTCAATGTTATTAGCCCATTGTTTTTTTTCAGGGAAATATCTTGATATTTTATCCTTATTAAAACTGTAACTGGTTAATTGATTGTTAATGTCATAAATGGTTTGTTGCGAACTTTCAAGAGAAGGAAACCCTACATTTTCTGTTTTATTAATAAGTGTTTTGCTTTCTAAGTTGTAAGAGGTAATTTTACCGTTAAATTGTATAAAATCAATTGATTCTGTTTTTTCGTTATATGCGAAAGCAGTAACTCTGTCAAAAGAGAAACTGTTTACTTTTGCCCATTTATTGTGATAATCAACAACCCAGTCAGGATTATATAACTTAGCTGTTCTGCTCGATAAAACATCTCTTAATATATTTTTTGAAGTTTTTTTGAAGGGCCAAAGATGTTTTGGAGATCCGTCGATTCTTATGCCTAAATCTTTTATAGAAATTGAAGGAACTTCATCAATGAAAAACCCATATTTATTTATAACTCCTAATGAAAGAGCAAAATCAGAGTTTTGCTCAAATTGTATTGATGATTGAAGAGTTTTATTTCCGAATTTGAGATTAATTTGATGATTAATAGCATCAATATGTAGCTCAAAATCAACCCAACGGTTGTTTGGGATATTTAATTCTTCAAGGTTAATATGGAATTTTGTTTCGCGTTTGTTGTGTATCACAAAAAGGTCAGGTGACCTAAAGTTAACCTGAATTAAATTGTCGCTTTTTGATTCTTTAAGTGATAAAATATCCCCATAGTGTGTTTCTGTTTCTCGAAATGAGATTTGAAAGTGAATTGTAAATTCAGAAGAGTAAGAAATATTATTTTGGTGAGTTAAATCAATTCCAGTTCTACTTTCTTTGCTTACTTCATTGGATTTGAAATAAATACCGTGATCGGCGTAAAGATCGGATATGAATAATAGTAGGATTATTAAGCAATTAATTAATCGCATTACTTCTAAAGAGGCTAGGTTAATAAATAAAAAAAGTTGTAAGAATCAAATATATCTAATTCTTTGTAGACTATAAAATTCATGAGCTAAAAATAGTGATAAAACCTCTATAAATACTGGCTTTTCGGAAAAATCAAGTTACTGTAAAAAATGATTTATAAAATTATTTTTAATTCTTACTTCTTTGCATGCATTCATATTCCCAAGTGTATAGGTAGAAGTATGCTCTTGTAAGATTCTAACTTGAAATGTTAAAAAATATTAATTCCTCGTAACGTACGGGCTATCAGTTTTGTAGGGTTTGATTAATGCTTTAATCAGTTGCATTAATTCAATATTAATCGTGAATTAATACGTTTGCGCTAATATTGGTTTCAGAAAAAATTCACATGATTTTTTTGTTCATTGTATAATTAATAATTACTAACTATGAAGAAATGCTATTTACGAAATCTTCATTCAAGCTTAGCCAACCCATTAAGCTTTGGAAGAAAGATTGGAAGTCTAGCGTTAATGTTTGCTGTAATGGTTCTTCCATTAGCTGCAAATGCAAACGTTGACAAAGTGTCCGATGACAATTCAGCAATTGCTGTTCAAAAAACTGTTACGGGTACGGTAACTGAAGAATCAGGAATGTCATTACCTGGTGTATCTGTTGTTGTAAAAGGTACTACTGTTGGGACAGTAACAGATGTTGAAGGAAATTTTGAAATCGCTGTTGACGATTCAGGAATCTTGGTGTTTAGTTTTGTTGGTATGACAACACAAGAAATTACGGTTGGTTCGCAATCAGTAATTAATGTTGTTATGGCAGCTGATGCTCTACAGGTAGACGAAGTTATCGTTACTGCTTTAGGTATCAAAAGAGAGAAGAAGGCTATCGGTTATGCTGTTCAAGATGTAAAATCTGAAGTTTTAACTCAAACGGGTAGTTCAGATTTAGCTACATCTTTACAAGGTAAAGTTGCTGGGGTACAAATTAGCCAGTCAGGTGGTGGTGTTGGTGGTACATCTAGAATTGATATCCGTGGATCTAGTTCATTGCTTGGAAATGATGAGCCATTATGGGTTGTTGATGGTGTGCCGTTTAGTAATGGAAATAGTCGCGATGGTAGCGTTTGGGGTGGAACATCTCGCGCAGGTGGTGCTTTTGATTTGAATCCTGAGGATATCGAATCAGTTTCGATTTTGAAAGGACCTAATGCTGCTGCTCTTTATGGTGAGCGTGGAGGTAATGGTGTTGTATTGGTTACCACTAAAAAAGGAACAAGAGGTCAAGGATTAGGTATTTCTTACTCGGGGAGTTATACAATTTCGGAGGCTGCTTATATGCTTGATTTACAGAATAGGTATGGTCAGGGAAATAATGGGGCATACGATAAGAATGCAACAGCTTCATGGGGACCTGAGATGAATGGTCAAATGTTAGAATCATGGACTGGTGAAAGTATTGCTTATGAAGCTCAGAAAGATCGTTTAAAAGATTTCACAAGAACCGGAACAAACCAAAAGCATAGTGTTGCTTTTACAGGGGGTAATGATGATGGAACTTATCGTGTTTCTTTGGGGAAAGATATCTTGAATGGGATTTATGAAGATCATAAGGTGGAAAAATTAACCTTTGATTTAAGAGCTGATTACGATATCAACAAGTGGTTAAATGTAGATACTAAAATCTCTTTCTTTAATACAAAAGGTAATGAACGACCTGAAATAGGAAATTATAGTTACGTTTCTTATTTCAATAGCATGCCTATGAATATCCGCAATAAAGATTTAGATCCTGGTTATAATATTATTGGAGGACAGCATGTTGAGAAGTTGTATACTACAGCAAATGCGAATTATAGAAATCCATATTTTCTTCAGGCTCAAACAACCAATAAAGATGAGAAGAATAGAACTTTTGGTTACGTAGCTGCTAATATAAAATTAACTTCTGATTTAAAAGCGAAGTTTAAGTATGGTATGGATAACTATAGTTTTGAAGCATTGGAAGGCTATTTGTATGCTGATAATGTTGATGCTAGTAGACCAAATTATAATCCTTCTCAATTGAATTTTAAAGAGGAGAATTATGAATTTTTATTAAGTTATAACAAGGAGATTAATGAAGACTTTACTATCGGCTTAAATTTAGGAGCTAATAGTATGAAAAGTAGAATTAAAGAGTTGTCCTCAACATCTGGTAGATTAACTTCTGAGAATGATTTCTTTTTGGGAGCAGGATCAAACATTAAATCAGCAGAAAGAATAACGAAGAAAGAAGTTCGTTCAATTTATGGATTTGGTCAGGTTGCATACAAAAACATACTATTCCTTGATTTTACAGCTCGTAAAGATTGGTCTTCTACTTTAACTTCGAAAACTATTGATATGGATAATGGATATTTTTATCCTTCGATTAGTTTAAGTGCATTGGTTTCTGATATGGTTGAAATGCCAGAGTGGATCTCTTTTGCAAAAGTAAGAACTTCTTGGGCAAGATTAGGAAAAGCAACAGATCCTTACTTGGCAGCCGGTCAGGCATTTACTATCGGTAATTGGAATTATAATCTATCTACAGGAAATGTGCCAGAACAAGGAGTTCAGCAAGGTCTTAAGCCAGAGGAATCAGATTCTTATGAGATTGGCTTTGATTTGAGAATGTTCCAGAATAGAATAGGAATTGATTTTACTTATTATAATGAGGTAACAAAGAATCAAATTGGATATTTAGAGGCTGTTCAAAGTACTGGTTATTCTGAAATTTTATCAAATATTGGTGAAGTTCTGAACAAAGGTTTTGAAGTAATGGTATCTACTGTACCTGTTAAAACTAATGATTTAACGGTTGGACTGAATTTCAACTTTGCTAAGAATAAAGGTACACTCGAAAAACTTAGAGATGAAGTGCCAAGAGTTGATCATGGTATGGGAGTTTATTCGTATTTAAAGCAGGATCTAGGACAAATTGTTGGTAGTATATATGATCGTAATGAAAATGGTGATATTATTATTGACGAGAATGGTTTAATGACTACAGCGCAGGGAGATAATCATGTAATTGGTAATTTACAGCCAGATTGGACTGGCTCTATTAATCTGAGCGTTGATTATAAAGGATTATATATGTCAGCTTTAGTTTCTGTTCAGCAAGGTGGCGATATTCTTTCTTCATCGGAAAGAAGTGCGGTAAGTGCTGGTACTGCAGATAGAACTAATGTTAACAATCGTATTGCTCTATTTGCAGATGGTGTTACAATGGACGGAGGTTCAAATACTACGATTATTTCAGCTGAGGAATATTGGAGACAATTATCAAAAGTTGATGAAGAATTCATTTATGATGCTTCTCATATGAAATTAAAGGAGTTGGCTATTGGTTATAACCTTCCAAAATCAATTTTGAGTAAAATTCCTCATAATCCAATTAAATCTGCAAGAGTTTCATTGGTAGGTAGAAACTTATTCTATTTCTATAAAGATACTCCGGGAACTGCACCAGATGCAAGTGCTTACAGTACTGAATATGCTGCGCAAGCGTTTGATTTCTCTCCGGTTCCAGCAACCAGAACTTACGGATTTTCGCTTAATGTTGGATTTTAATTGATAAAGAAATTAGTTATGAAAAAAATTAATATAATATTATTCGCATTAGGGTTAATTATCCTGGGTAGTAGTTGCTCCGATGATTTCGGAGATATCAACACCCCTTCTGATGCAACAACGTCGGTAGAGCCTAAGTTTTTATTTAATCCATTGGTTCAGGCTGTATTTGATAATTATCAACGTAATGTAAACCTTTATCCTGACTTGTATTCTCAGTATTGGGCGAATACTGTTTCTGGATTCGGTTCGCCACGTTACGAATATGTTGATGGATGGATAGGGAATCAATGGAAAGAGCATTATACAAAAGATTTACGTCGTGCGAATTCAATTCAGGATCTTTACGGTGAAGATCCAGCATATGTTGATGCTGTAGCTATTAAAGAAATTTGGATGTGTTACTGGTGGTCTAGAATGACTGATACTTACGGTGATATACCTTATTTTAATACGAATTTAGCAGAAGCTGTTCCTTACAATAGCCAGCAGGAAATTTATACTGACTTGTTTGCCAGATTGGATGCTGCAATTAATGCAATTACTGGTAATGTAGATCAATATAAGTATGATGATGGTTATGATTTGATATATGATGGAGATGTAATGCAATGGCAAAAATTTGGTAACTCATTACGTCTAAGATTGGCAATGCGTATTTCTAATGTTGATCCTACAAAAGCTCAAGCAGAAGCTCAAGCAGCTGTTAGCGGTCCAGGTGGATTGTTGGCTAGTAATGATGATGTTGTAAGAGTACCTATGTGGAGTCAAGGGTGGTATGATTATTTACACCAGATGGCATGGAATTGGAACAATATCCGTATGTCAAAAACCTTCTCAGATTGCATGTATGATCAATCTACTGCAGGGGAAGATCCTCGTGCACCAAAGTGGTTTGCATACCAAGTAGAAGGTGAGCCAGTAACAAAAGAAGTAGCAGGTTTTGATCGATACAATGGAATTGAGAATGGTTATAATCTTGTTCCAAGTAATTCTGATGAGAACTTTGCAACAATAAATTTGGAAGGTGGATACATCGATTTCGTTGGTAATGGTGCAGAAGATGCAATGTATTGTCCAGTAATGTTTTATTCTGAAGTTCTGTTTTTACAATCAGAGGCGGCAATGAGAGGTTATATTTCTGGTGATGCTAATGCATTATATGTAGAAGGAGTTCAGGCGTCTATGGATTATGTTGGTGTTGACGCAACCGCGGCAAGTGATTATATTGCAGGCTTGCCTACTCTTTCAGGTGCTACCGAAGCTTCATTGAAGCAGTTAATTACACAAAAATGGGTTGCTAATTTCCCTAATGGAGTTGAGGGATGGGCTGATTTCCGTAGAACTGATTACCCAGATGTTACTCTTCCAAAAGATGGTGTAAGCGGTAGTTCAACAGTGGCTTCTGGTACTTGGGTAAAAAGAGTTCGTTACCCAGATAATGAGCATTTACAAAATCAAGCTAATATGCCTTCTTCTCAAAATACATTGGATACCGATAGAATGGATATCCGAGTATGGTGGGATACTACTAATACCAAAGATAAAGATGGTAGTGGTTTAATGAATAGCAATTTGTAATAATCCTAAATCTTTAAGAAGAAATGAAAGTATTTAATATAAATATTAAAATGTGGTCTTTCATAGCTGCGTTAGTAATGGCTTTTGCTTTTACAAGTTGTGATGATGACGATAAAGTGGGTGGTTTTACTTCTGCCTCACTGGACACCTTAATCGCTGAAGCGGAAAATTTAATCGCTAATAGCGAAGAAGGAATTAATGCTGGTGATTACCAGCCAGGTTCTATTGAAACATTGCAAAGTGTAGTAACATGGGTTCAGTGGAAAATAGATAATGCTAAATCTCAAAGCGATCTTGATGATGCAACTGTAAAGTTACAGGCATCGATTAATAATTTTCTTGCGAGTACTGTTGCAGTAGCAATGCCTTGGATTCAGCAGGAAAATGATACATGGATTCAGATTTCGGATAATATTAAGCCTGTTTTTAACGAAAGTTTTACTATTGAAACTCAGATTTATGTTGTTGACTTAACACAAAAAGGTTACTCAAACAATATTTTTGCTACTGAGCAAGATGGTCCTGATAGTGGTTTTGTTATTCGTTATTTTAGCGATGGTGTTATTCACCTTAATGTGGGTACTGCTGATGGTTGGAGAGATGTTAAAACTGCTGCTGGTGTTATGAAAGCAGGTGAGTGGATGCATATTGCCTTTGTAAACGAAATCACAAGTCAAAAGCTATACGTTAATGGTACTGAAGTTTTATCACAAACTGAGACATATTTACCAGGTGCTGATAAAAGTTTTGTTCTTGGTAATGGACCAACTTGGACAGATCGTATTGTAAATGCTTTGATGAAAGACGTAAGAGTATGGAAAGGTGCACGTTCTGCTTCAGAGATTGCTGATAATAAAACAGCAACATTAAATGGAACAGAAGAAAATCTTGAAATGTTCTTGCCATTAAGTGCAGATTTAGGTTCAGAGTTTAAGGATGTAACTGGTAATTACACTGCGAAATTTCAAGGAAAAATTGAATGGGTTGCTGAACCACCAGTAATTGTACTTGATAAGACTGGTCTGGAAACTGCAATTGAAGAAATGGAAGCTTTCAAAGCTGAGATTGTAGAAGGTGATCAGGATGGAGATTATCCTGTTGGAACAATTGCTTATATCGATGAGTTAATTGTAAATGCTAATACTGTATTAAGTGAAGCTACTCAGCAAGCGAAATTGGATGATATGATTAAAACTTTATCATCTAAGATTAAATTGATTAATTCAATGTTAGTTGCAGATACGGATGGTGTTTTAATTGATCGTGACAATGCTGATGCAGTTGGTTTTAGAATTACGCCTAACTATACACCTCAAGGTGACTATACAGTAGAATTTAATGTGAAAGTTAAATCTCTATTTGGATATGGTACTGGTGAGTTCTTCAATAATGGTAATTATGGTATCTGGGTATATGGTTACGATGAGTTAACTGAGGAGAATGTATTGAACTCAGGTGGACTTTGGAACTTTACAAACGCAGGTAGCGGATGGCAAGGACCTAAAGCAGATCCTCTTTCAATGAAGACAGGAGAATGGCAACATGTTGCTATTGTTCATGACAATACTGCCAGAACTACAACTTTATTCGTAGATGGTGAAGAAAAAGGTGTTCAAACTGATATTGGAGCTCCAGAAGTTTCAGGTTGGGGTGAAATGTGGCTTGGTAATGGCTGGGGTAAAATGGATGGTTATATGAAAGACTTCCGCTTATGGGATGTTGCTCGTGACGCTGCAGATTTAGATGCAGACATCGATGGTACTGAAACTGGATTAAATGTTTACTTCCCATTAGATAAAGTTAATGGTGTGAAGTTCTCAGATAAAACAGGAAATTATCAAGGTGATATGAGAGGAATCTCATGGAATACTGTTGAAGATTAAATCTTATCAAATATTGGGAGCCGTTGTAAGGCGGCTCCTATTTTCTATTAAATTATTAAAATAATAGTCTACCCTTATCAAGTTTAGGCTGTTTATATAATTTCAAGGTATGCTTCCGCCTTAAAGAGAAGGATTTTTTATAGCCTTTTTAATAAAAAAGGTGTATTAGATTGAATATTCGAAAGCCAAGAGCTTCAATATATATGCTTAAAACTAAACCAGAAAGTACAACCAAATGCGAAACTTTAAATTAATTAAATCATTAGGCTTATCTCTCTTAAGCGGTGCTCTATTAGCATCATGTCAGTTTCTTGGAGGAGAAGATAATAATAGTGATGGTTTAACCAAATATGTAGATCCATATATTGGTTCAGGAGGTCATGGACATGTATTTGTAGGAGCTAATGTTCCTTTTGGTGCCATTCAGGCCGGACCAAGTAATTTTCATAAAGGATGGGATTGGTGCTCTTCTTATCATTATTCGGATAGTATTGTGAAGGGATTTTCACATCTGCATTTGAGTGGAACGGGTTGTACTGATTTGGGTGAGTTTTTAATAATGCCAGCAGTTGGAGAATTGAAAATCCATCCTGGTAGCCAGGAAGATCCTGAAAAAGGATATGCTTCTTACTATAGTCATGACTCAGAAAAGGTGGAACCAGGTTATTATAAGGTTCACTTGGATACGTATAATGTGGATATTGAGATGACAACTACTGAGCGTGTTGCCTTACATCAAATAACATATCCAAAATCAGATCAGTCAAGACTAATAATTGATTTAAAAGAAGGTAATGGGGATAAAGCAACAGAAACTTTTTTCCATAAAGTTAATGATACAATTGTTGCTGGTTATAGATTTTCACAAGGATGGGCTGCTGATCAACGCGAATATTTTGCAATGATCATTTCAAAGCCAATTGATGATATTACTGTATTTGATGGAGATAATAAAAAAGATGGTGATGCGGCTAAAGGAAGTGCTGTAAAAGCTTTTTTAAATTTTAAAACAAAGGCATTTGAAAAAGTACTAGTAAAATTTGGTATGTCTCCAGTTAGTATGGAGAATGCACTTGCTAATATTAAAGCTGAAATGCCGAGTTGGAATTTTAATGAGGTGTTGACTCAAAATAAAGCAAAGTGGAATAAGGAATTATCTAAAATCGAGATAAAAACAAAGGATGAAAGTGCGAAAAAAGTATTTTATACAGCAATGTATCATACACTAATTGCACCTAACTTGTTTAATGATGCCAATGGTGATTATCGCGGTGTTGATAAAAAAGTATATGATAAAGCTAATTTCACAAATTATACATTGTTTTCATTATGGGATACATATCGTACAGCACATCCATTATATACATTAACGCAGAAAGATCGTGTTCCGGATATGATCAATTCAATGCTGGCTATTTATAAGCAGCAAGGGAAGTTACCAGTTTGGCATTTAAGAGGAAACGAAACCAATACGATGGTTGGTTATAGTGGAGTACCGGTTGTTGTAGATGCGTGCCTAAAAGGATTCAAAGGAATTGATCTTGAATTGGCTTACGAAGCGGTTAAAACTACCGCTATGGGCGATTTCGAACCTGGTGTAAAGGAGCTACAAAAATATGGATACATTCCTTGTGATATGATGCATGAATCAGTGGCAAGCGCCATGGAATATGCAATTAGTGATTGGGGAATAAGCATGTTGGCAGAGAAGTTAGGTAAAACTGAAGATGCCGCTTATTTTAAAGAAAGAGCAAAAGCTTACCAAAAATATTTTGATCCAAAGGATAAATTCATGAAAGGTCGCATGAAAAATGGAAGTTGGAGAACACCATTTGATCCATATTCTGCTCAACATAGAGTAAATGATTATTGCGAAGGGAATGCATGGCAATATTTGTGGTTGGTACCACAAGATCCCGAAGGATTAATCAAGCTTCTAGGTGGAGAAAAACCTTTTGTAGCAAAGCTGGATAGTTTATTTAGTATTTCATCGGATTTGGAACATGGAGCTTCTGCTGATATCACTGGTTTAATCGGTCAATACGCTCATGGTAATGAGCCAAGTCATCATATTACATACCTGTATGCATATGCTGGTGAACAGTACAAAACAGCAGACAAGGTTAGGTATATACTAAATGAATTGTATACAGATCAACCTGACGGTTTATGTGGAAATGAAGATTGTGGACAAATGTCTGCATGGTATGTAATGTCTTCAATGGGTTTCTATCCAGTTAATCCAAGTAATGGAGCTTATGTGTTTGGAAGTCCACTTTTTGACGAAGCAAGCATTGTTTTATCCGAAGAAAAGAATTTTACAATAATTGCTAAAAATAATAGCAAGAAAAATATCTATATTCAATCTGTAAAACTAAATGGTATTGATTATAAAAAATCGTTTATCACCCATAAAGATATCCTTAAAGGAGGAGTTTTAACTTTTGAAATGGGAGAGAAACCAAATGAAAATTTTGGAAAAAACCCTCAGGATAGACCAAAATCAATCATGTATTAGCAATTTAATACGAATGATTAGTTCAATATAGATTTAAATAAAACTGAAACACAAATCAGTTAATAAACAAGACTCAATAAAATGATGAGAATTCGAATTCTGTTAGTAATGGTCGTTGCATTGTTTGCAGCTTGTGTCGGAGAGAAGAATATTCAGGAGCAAACCATTTCAAGTGTTGATTTAGCAAATCCTTTAATGGGAACTGATTCAGAACATGCATTGTCAAATGGAAATACTTACCCTGCAATTGCTTTGCCATGGGGAATGAATTTTTGGACTCCACAAACAGGAAAAATGGGTGATGGTTGGTGTTATGCTTATGATGCAAAAAAAATCAGGGGAATAAAACAAACTCATCAGCCAAGTCCTTGGATTAACGATTATGCAGCATTTTCGTTGATGGCAGTAACGGGAGAATTAAAATATAAGGAAGATGAAAGAGCTTCATGGTTCTCACATAAAGCAGAAATTGCCAAACCATATGAATACAGTGTGTATTTGGCAGATTATGATGTTACAGCAGAAGTGACACCTACCGAACGTGCCGCAATGTTTCGATTTACTTTTCCTGAAAATGAATCATCTTATATTTTGTTAGATGGATTTTTTAAAGGATCAGAGGTGAAGATCATTCCTGAAGAAAGAAAAATTATTGGTTATTGTCGTAATAATAATGGTGGTGTTCCTGATAATTTTCACAATTATTTTGTAGCTGAATTCGATAAGGATTTTGAATTGATTCATACTTGGAGTGGTGATAAATTAACTGAAAATTCTAAATCGGCAACAGGAGAACATGTTGGAGCCGTAATTGGTTTTAAAACCAAAAAAGATGAAGTAGTGAATGTAAGAGTTGCTTCTTCTTTTATTAGTCCAAAGCAGGCTCAACTAAATTTAGATAGAGAAATTGGAGCAAAGAATTTCAATCAGTTAAAACAGGAAGCAAAAGCGGCTTGGGAAAAAGAATTTGCCCGAATTAAGGTTGAAGGAGGAACGGATGATCAATTAAAAACATTCTATTCTTGTTTGTATAGAGTATTGTTATTCCCACGTAAGTTTTACGAAATTAATGATAAAAATGAAGTAGTTCATTATAGTCCATACAATGGTGAGGTACTGCCCGGCTACATGTTTACAGATAATGGCTTTTGGGATACGTTCCGGGCAGTCTTTCCATTTTTTACACTAATGTATCCTGATTTGAACGCTCAAATTATGGAAGGATTAGCCAATACTTATAAAGAAAGCGGATGGTTACCTGAATGGGCAAGTCCAGGACATCGCGGTTGTATGATTGGTTCTAATTCGGCATCGCTTATTGCTGATTCATATTTAAAAGGAATTCGTGGTTATGATATAGAAACCTTGTATGAAGCAATTCTTAAAAACACCAATGGATACAATAAAGAAGTAACTTCGGTTGGACGTTATGGTGCGGATTATTACAATGAGTTAGGTTATGTGCCTTACAATGTTGGAATAAACGAAAATACTGCTAGAACCCTAGAATATGCTTACGCAGATTTTTGCGTGTGGAAGCTAGCTCAGGAGTTGGGAAGACCACAAGAGGAAATCGATTTATTTGCCAAAAGAGCTCAGAATTTTAAAAATGTATTCGATAATGAGTCTGGTTTAATGCGTGGAAAGAATGAAGATGGAACATTCCAATCACCTTTTAATCCGTTAAAATGGGGAGATGCATTTACCGAAGGGAACAGTTTGCACTACACTTGGTCGGTATTCCAGGATGTAAATGGATTGATCAATTTAATGGGAGGAAAAGACAAGTTTATTTCTACTCTTGATGGAGTGTTTGAAATGCCACCGAAATTCGATAATTCATATTATGGTGGAACGATTCATGAGATTCGTGAAATGCAAATTGCTAATATGGGGAATTATGCTCATGGTAATCAGCCAATACAGCACATGATTTATTTGTACAATTATGCTGGTCAACCATGGAAGGCTCAGGCAAGAGTTCGTGAGGTAATGGATAAATTATATACACCGCAAGCAGATGGTTACTGTGGTGATGAAGACAATGGACAAACCTCAGCTTGGTATGTGTTTAGTTCTATGGGATTCTATCCTGTTTGTCCAGGAACCGATGAGTATGTGTTTGGTTCACCATTATTTGATAAAATAACTTTGACATTAGAGAATGGAAAAACCTTTACAATTTCAAGCTCTAATAACTCCAAAGAGAATGTGTTTGTGAGTGACTTACAGTTTAATGATAAAGTATATGACGCCAATTTTATTAAACATGATGCTATTCAAAAAGGTGGCAAGTTAAATTTTGAAATGTCAAACAAACCAAATAAGAAAAGAGGAATTGGTGATGATAGTTCACCGTATTCAATGAGTAAGGAATAAAGTATAAAAAGATATTTCAGAAATGAATTGTTATATATCACTTTAAAATTAAAAGGCTTGCGATTAACTAATTGTAAGCCTTTGCTTTTGCGTTAAACATCCTGATTAACAGACCATAAATAAAACTCAAACAAGATGAAAAGACGAAATTTTTTAAAGAACTCACTACTATTTGCCGGCGGTTTAAGTTTGGTGGGAACTCAAGGTTTTGCAATTACCAAAGATTTAAAATATATCTCAAATAGACCCGAATTTGCAAAACGAAATTTTGTGAGTACTGCTGTTGATAGTAAGATTAATGAGATAAAAAAGATCATATCAAATAAAGAATTGGCTTGGATGTTTGAGAATTGTTTCCCGAATACACTCGATACTACAGTTACCTATTCTGAAAATTCCGGTAAACCCGATTCTTTTGTTATTACCGGGGATATTCATGCAATGTGGTTGAGAGATTCAACGGCTCAGGTTTGGCCATATTTGCCATTGGTAAACGAGGATGAAAAATTACAAAAACTATTTCAAGGTTTAATCAATAGACAAACTAAATGTGTTAACATCGATTCTTATGCAAATGCTTTTAATAAAGGGGCAGACGGTTCACATTGGGAGAGTGATCACACCGATATGAAACCGGAATTACATGAACGTAAATGGGAAATCGATTCTCTTTGTTATACCATAAGATTGGCATATAATTACTGGAAGAAAACTGGAGATACATCATGTTTTGACTCAGAGTGGGTGACTGCTTCGAAAGCCATTGTGAAAACTTTTAAGGAACAACAAAGAAAAGAGGATCAAGGTCCATACAGATTCTCAAGAACTACCAGCAAATCAACCGATACGCTTCCAGGAAACGGTTATGGAAATCCAATTAAACCTGTAGGCTTAATTGTTTCTTCATTTAGACCATCCGATGATGCGACAATTTTGCCATTTTTAATTCCATCGAATTATTTTGCTGTGGTCTCATTAAAGCAAATGGCTGAGATACTTACTCATTTGAATATTGAGAAAGAATTGGCAGAGGCGGCAATAGCGATGTCAATCGAAGTAGAGGAAGCACTTAATAAATATGCGAGCTCAAATCATTTAAATATGGGAGAAACATTGGCTTTTGAAGTGGATGGCTTCGGAAATCAAATCTATATGGATGATGCGAACATTCCTAGCTTACTTTCTTTACCATATTTGGGTGCGATAAATGCTAAGTCATCTCTTTATCAGAATACAAGAAAATTCATTTTAAGCGAGAATAATCCATGGTTTTTTGTTGGTAAATATGCCAAAGGGATTGGTGGTCCTCACGTTGGTGTGAATATGATTTGGCCAATGAGTATCATAATGCGCGCCATGACTTCTGATAATGATGATGAAATTGTGGGTTGTCTTAAGACATTAATAAGAACTCATGCAGATACGGGTTTTATGCATGAAACATTCCATAAAGATGATCCGAAGAACTTTACAAGATCGTGGTTTGCTTGGGCAAATACCCTGTTTGGTGAATTGATTTTTAAAATTTACAATGAAAAACCAGAAATACTTAAACATGTATAAATTGAATATTAAGTTTAGAAGAATTTTTTTGTTTTTGATCTGTGTAAACTATATCAGTGGTCTTACAGCTCAAAATCAATTTGGAGATGAGTGGAATATAGTTACCAATGATTATTCAAATTATACAGGAATATCTGTTGCAAATGGTCGAATAGGATTACTACCATCTGAACATCCTGGCAAAACAAAAGCGATTGTTTTGAATCATGTATTCGATAAGGAATCGAAATTTGGTGTTAGTAAGGTTTTGTTGGGTATTAATTTTTCAAACCTTGAAATTATCATTTCAGGAGATACTTTGAAAACGGAAAATTGCTCCAAGTGGAAACAGACCTTGGATATGAAGAAGGCTGCATTTATAACTACATGTAGATTTAAAGATTATGCAGATTTTTCTTTTACAACTTATGCTTTACGAGGAATGCCATATTCAGGAATGATAGATGTTGATGTAGTTTCGTTAAAGAAAAATATTAGAATTCGGGTAGGTGGGCAAATTATTTGTCCAAAGGAATATAAGGATGTAGTATCCGGGTATCGCGTTATGCAGGATTTGGATGCAAGAATGCCGATTTTACAAACTGTAGCGGATAGTCCTTTTGGGAAACACCATCTGGCTACTACAGCATCGTTTATTTTTGAAGAAGAAACTCCTGATTTAAAACATCATATTAAAGATTCTCTGCATCATGAATTGAGTTTTACACAAGATCTGAGAAAAGGGGAAACCTACCAATTTGCCTGGGCTGGTGCAGTTTGTACCACACAGGATTTTTATGACCCTAAGAGTGAATCGGAACGAATGGTTGTTTTTCAGTTGCTTGGAAATAAGAAAGCTGTTTTAGAGAGACATCTGGAACTTTGGAATGATTTGTGGGAAGGTGATATAATTATTGAAGGAGATTTAGAATCGCAACAAGATGTTCGTCTGGCCTTGTATCATTTGTATTCTTTTGCACGAGATGATTCAAATTTGAGCATTGCTCCAATGGGTTTATCGGCACAGGGATACAATGGTCATGTATTTTGGGATACAGAGTTATGGATGTATCCACCATTATTGATCTTTAATCAGGATATTGCAAAATCTCTTTTAAATTATCGCTTTGATAGATTGGATATGGCTAGGAAAAAAGCTGTGAATTTTGGTTATAAAGGAGCTATGTTCCCATGGGAATCGGATGAAACAGGAGAGGAAGCAACACCAACCTGGGCTTTAACTGGAACGTTTGAGCATCATATAACTGCGGATATTGGAATTGCATTCTGGAACTATTTTCGAATGACTGGTGATAAAAAATGGCTTTCAACTATAGGTTATCCAATGCTAAAAGAGGTCGCAGATTTTTGGGTAAGCAGATCTGTTAGAAACGAAAATGGGACTTACTCTATAAACAATGTAGTTGGAGCTAATGAGTTTTATCATCATGCTAATGATAATGCTTTTACTAACGGATCGGCAAAAACCGCATTGCAATATGCAAATAGAGCAGCAAGAATTTTAGGCATAGATTCAAATGAAAAGTGGTCCGAATTAGCAGAATCATTAAATTTTCATTATTTCCCAAATGGAGTTCTGAAAGAGAACAAAACTTACGATGGTGAAATTATCAAACAGGCGGATGTAAATCTTTTGGCTTATCCACTTTCGGTAGTTAAAAATCTGGACGACATCAAAAGCGATTTGAATTATTATGAATCTAAACTGGCTCCGGAAGGACCAGCGATGTCTCATTCAGTTCTATCTGTTCTTTATGCTCGATTGGGTAATCCAGAAAAAGCATTTGAATTATTCAAGCGTGCCTATATACCAAATAAACGAGCACCATTTGGAGCTTTATCTGAATCTGCATATAGTAATAATCCGTATTTCGCAACAGGAGCGGGAGGAATGTTACAAGCTGTAATTTTTGGTTTTGGTGGATTGCATTTGACGGATAAAGGTATTGTACAGAAAAATCCATGTTTGCCAAAACAATGGAAAAAATTAACAATTAAGGGAGTAGGTCCTGAATTAAAAACATTTGAGGTTAAATAATTATGAATAAGGTAATAATTGCAATACTGGTATTACTATTTTTTAGTGCTTGTGGTACGATAGACCATGCAGATCTAAAATCACCTGATGGTAATATTGGTTTTGAGTTGAAAGTTAATGAGAGTGGACAAATGTATTATACTGTTCATGTTGAAAACAATGAAGCTATTACATCTTCAAGGCTGGGACTAATTTTAAAAAGTGATTCTATTTTTAGCAATGGATTAAAGATTACTGAGATCCAAAGAGAGACTAAAAATGAAGAATGGAAGCCTGTTTGGGGACCTAATCATACGATTGTGGAAAACTACAATGAAATGATAGTATCCATGAGAAATCATGATAATAAAGAATTGAATTTGTATGTTCGGTTATTTGATGATGGATTAGGGTTTAGATATGAAATACCGAAGCAGAAAGGAACTGACAGTATTAATATCATTAATGAATTAACGGAGTTCAACATTACAAATAATGGAACTGCATGGACTATTCCAGCCAATTTCGAAAGCTACGAAATGCTTTATAGAACCACTAAAATTGATGAGGTGAAGAATGCCAATACTCCTGCAACTTTTAAGACTGTTGATGGTAACTATATAAGCATTCATGAAGCCAATCTTACTGATTATGCGGGAATGACATTGAGGAATATTGGTGGAACACATTTTCAGGCAAACCTTGTGCCTTGGCCTGACGGAATCAAAGTAAAAGCAAAAGGATCTGTTCTGTCTCCATGGAGAACCATTACAATTACTAAATCTGCAGCAGGTTTGGTTGAATCCAACTTAATTCAGAATTTAAATGAACCATGTAAATTGGACGATACATCATGGATTCAGCCAATGAAATATGTTGGAATTTGGTGGGGAATGCACTTAGGTGTGGAAACCTGGACAATGGGACCAAAGCATGGTGCAACCACTGAGAATATGAAAAGATATATTGATTTTGCTTCGGAAAACGGCGTGCATGCAGTTTTGGCAGAAGGTTGGAATACCGGTTGGGAGAATTGGGGAAAACCTAGAGCTTTCGATCAGCAAACACCTTATGCCGATTTCGATTTTGATGAGTTGGTGAAGTATGCAAATTCAAAGAATGTTGAATTAGTTGGGCATCACGAAACAGGAGGCGATTACATTTTCTACGATGAGTGTATGGAAGATGCATTTGCTAAACTGCACAACAATGGAATCAGAACACTAAAGACTGGTTATGCTGGTCCAATTCCAAATGGACACTTTCATCACGGGCAAAAAATGGTGCAACATTACAGAAAGGTTGTTGAAACAGCTGCCAAATATCACTTGATGATTGATGCGCATGAGCCAATAAAGGCTACGGGAATTAGTCGTACTTATCCAAACATGATGACTCGTGAAGGTGCCCGTGGAATGGAGTGGAATGGCTGGAGTGAAGGAAATCCACCAGAACATCATGTAATTTTACCATTTACCAGATGTTTGGGAGGTCCTATTGATTACACTCCTGGAACATTCGATATTCTGTACAAAAACAGAAAAGAGTATATCAAATGGAATAGCAATGACAAAGGAAATAGTCGTGTGAATACGACTCTGGCAAAACAGCTAGCACTTTGGGTTTGTTTGTACAGTCCATTGCAAATGGCTTCTGATTTGGTAAGCAATTACGAAGATCAGCCAGCATTTGAATTTTTCGAGAAACTACCGGCAGATTTTGATGAGTCGAAGGTTCTTCTTGCTGAAATTGGAGATGTTTATTCTGTAGCCAGACGAAAAGGAGACAACTGGTATATTGGAACAATCACAGATGAGAACAGTAGAAATGTGGAAATTGATTTGTCCTTTTTAAAGGATGGCAAAAAATATATGGCTAGTATTTTTGCTGATGGAAAGGATGCAAGTCTGGAAAACAATCCAACGGATATTGAAATTACGGAGTTAACTGTTGATTCTAAAAGCAAATTATCTGTAAAAATGATAGAGAGTGGAGGACAGGCAGTTGTAATTGCTCCAATTGAGAATTAATTTACCTTTTCATTTGATTAATGATTCATTTGATGGATTAATCTAAATATTAATCATCATTTAATCATAAAGGGCTTAATTTGAATTATAGATTAGAAATTAGATAACCGATCGGGAAAGAGCTTGGCTAGCGAAAATCCCGTTCGGTATGTTTTTAACAACCACGAACTCAACAAAACCTAAATTGATGAAACGAACATGAATTTTAACATTCTAAATTACATACAAGAGAATGATTAAAATTTATTGAGAGTTCCATCTGGTAAATGAATATAAATTTTAAACAGATGAAGCGCTTATTAGGAATTTCACTTCTATTTTTACTTTGTACAAATGGCTTTAGCCAATACACAGAATACGTCAATCCCTTTATTGGAACTACTAATTTTGGAACAACGAATCCTGGTGCTATAGTGCCTCGAGGAATGGTTTCAGTTACTCCGTTCAATGTTTCAGGATCCGATATCAATACTTGGGATAAAGATGCCCGATGGTGGTCTACACCATATTCCTGGGACAATACTTTTTTGACAGGTTTCTCGCATGTAAATTTGAGTGGCGTTGGTTGCCCTGATTTGGGAGTTATTCTTTTGATGCCGACAACAGGAGAGGTAAATGCAAATCACAAGGAATACGGATCAATTATGAAAAATCAGGAGGCTACTCCGGGTTATTATGCTACGGATCTTGAAAAGTATGATATTAAAACCGAATTGAGTTCTACTCTACGAAGTGGAATTAGTCGATACACTTTTCCAGAAGGGAAATCGAATATCCTTTTGAATTTGGGATTAGGATTGACAAACGAATCGGGAGCAAAAGTTCGAATTGTAAACAATCGAGAGATTGAAGGCTCTCGAATGACAGGATCCTTTTGCTATAACGATGGATCGGAAAGAACTGTTTATTTTGTTGCAAGATTTAGCAAGGAAGCTGAAGAGTTTGGAACATGGAAAAAGATGCCTGAAATGCAGGCTGAATCAGCTTGGAGTGATACGGATGGTCAATTCAAGTACTACCCAAATTTCTCTCAGGAAATGTATGGTGATGAAGTTGGAGCATTTTTCACTTTCAATACCAAAGAGCAAGAACAAATTCTTGTAGAAGTTGGTGTTTCCTATGTAAGTATTGAAAATGCAAGATTAAATTTGGAAACAGAATCGAACAATTTTGATTTTGAAAAGACAAGAACACAAGCTGAGCAGGAGTGGAATGATATACTTGGTAGAATCAAGGTAGAAGGTGGAACCGATGATCAGAAAACCATTTTCTATACTGCATTGTATCACACTCAAATTCATCCGAACATCATTAACGATGTAAATGGACAATATCCGGCAATGGAATCTTACGAGATTAAAGAAACCAAAGACTGCAATCGTTATACGGTGTTTTCATTGTGGGATACCTATCGAAATTATCATCCATTAATGGCTTTGATATATCCAAAAGAACAATTGGATATGGTTCGCTCTATGGTTGATATGTACAAAGAGAGTGCTTGGTTGCCAAAATGGGAATTGAATTCTATGGAAACTCATGTAATGGAAGGCGATCCGTCCATTCCTGTAATTGTAGATACTTATTTACGAGGATTGACTGATTTTGACGTGGAAGCTGCCTATGAAGCCATGTACAAATCGGCAACAACCGAAGGAAAGAATAACAAGCTAAGACCAGATATCGATCATTATTTGGCGGAAGGATATGTGCCAATTCGCGAGGAATTTGACAATTCAGTATCGCATGCATTGGAATATTATATTGCTGATTGGAATTTAGCACAATTCGCTAAAGCTTTGGATAAAAAAGCTGATTACAAGAAATTCTTGAATCAATCTATGGGATACAAGGAGTATTTCGATAAAGAATTCCAGATGATTCGACCAAAAATGGAGGATGGAACTTTCTTAAAGAATTTTAATCCTAAGCAGGGGGAGAATTTTGAACCTTCTCCAGGGTTTCATGAAGGAACAGCCTGGCAGTATACTTTCTGTGTTCCTCATGATGTTTACGGATTGAGTAAGCTAATGGGCGGTAAACGAAATTTCGTGAACAAATTGCAGAAGGTATTCGATGAGGATTTGTTTGATATGGCAAATGAGCCAGACATTCATTACCCGTTCTTGTTTAACTATTTTAAAGGTGAAGAGTGGAGAACACAAAAGGAGGTTCGAAACCTAATCGATACGTATTACAAGAATGCTCCTGATGGTATTCCAGGTAATGACGATTGTGGTACTTTATCTGCATGGGTTATTTATGCCATGACAGGAATGTATCCTGTTTGCCCGGGAGATATGAATTATGCGTTAACAGCTCCTGTTTTCGATAAGATTACCATTGAATTGGATCCTGAATTTCATAAAGGAAAAACATTTGAAATTCTTACTCATCGTAAGAATAAAGATGATTTATTTATTGAAAAAATGATGATAAATGATAAGAAGCAAAACTCTTATTTCATCAATCACAAGACGATAACTGAGGGAGGAAAACTAGAATTTTTTCTTAAAAAATAAAATACATAACATTCTAATACCTGTAAATAAATAGATGTCAAATACGAATAAAAAACAAAAACACCCAGCTACTTGGATTCCAACAGCATATTTTGCGATGGGTCTACCCTTTATTGCTATTGCTCAGGCTTCTGTGCTGATGTTTAAGAGTTTTGGAATATCCGATTCCTTAATTGCATTTTGGACTTCACTTATCATGTTACCATGGACATTAAAACCTCTATGGAGTCCAATGTTAGAAATGTTTAAAACAAAGAAGCACTTTGTGGTTGCAACTCAACTCGTAACAGGTTTATCATTTGCTCTGGTTGTGATGACTTTACCATTGGATAGTTTTTTTACGTATTCCATTGCTTTGTTAGCAGTTGTTGCCTTTAGTGGTGCAACACACGATATTGCTACTGATGGAGTTTACCTAAGTGTTTTATCTGGTAAAGAACAAGCAAAATATATTGGGTGGCAAGGAGCTTCATATAATTTGGCAAAAATATTAACTGCTGGAGCTTTTGTTTATTTAGCAGGTGTTCTCGAGGAACGTTTTGGTGTGCTACATGCGTGGATGGCAGTTATGCTTACCTACGCTATAATAATGATTTCATTAGCCTTGTATCATATTAAAATGTTACCATCCGGAGGAAATGCAAGTAGTGAGGTAACTTCGTTAAACGATGGATTTAAAACCTTGTGGGATGTTATCAAAACCTTTTTCCAGAAAAAATATATTGGTTGGTTTATATGCTTCATTATCGTATATCGTTTTACCGAAGGCTTTGCCATTAAAATTGCTCCTCTGTTTTTTAAAGCAGCAGTAGAAGATGGTGGTTTAGGTTTGAGTACTTCTCAAATAGGTCTTATTTATGGTGTCTTTGGTTCTGCAGCTTTTGTTTTAGGATCAATTTTAGCAGGCTATTATATTTCAGCACGAGGCTTAAAAAAATCATTATTTACATTGGTTTGTATTTTTAATGTTCAATTTATAATTTATGCTCTATTGGCCATTTATCGCCCTGAAAGTTTAATTTTAATTGGATCTGCTGTTGTTGTTGAATACTTTGTATATGGTTTTGGATTTGTGGGTTTAATGCTATTTATGATGCAACAGGTTGCTCCAGGAAAATATAAAATGGCTCACTATGCATTTGCAACAGGAATTATGAATTTGGGTATTCTGATACCGGGTATGTTAAGTGGTTTTATGAGTGATTGGTTGGGTTACAAGTTGTTTTTTATATGCATACTTGTTGTTATAATTCCATCTCTATTGGCGGCAAAATTTGTTCCTTTTGTTCATTCAGAAGAAAGCGAAGCTGATGAAAATGAAAAATAAATTTTATTTTTAGTAAATGAATTTATCTACACTCGATCTATCCATAATTATAGGATATATTATTTTAACCATTTTCATAGGTTATTTTCTTTCTAATAAAGCATCAAAAAATCTTTCCAATTACTTTTTAGGAGGAAATAAAATACCATGGTATATGCTTGGAATTTCCAATGCATCAGGTATGTTCGACATTACTGGAACCATGTGGACGGTTACCATTTTGTTTGTTTATGGTTTAAAATCGGTTTGGATTCCCTGGCTTTGGCCCGTTTGGAATCAAATATTTTTAATGATGTTCTTGGCAGTCTGGCTGCGAAGGTCGAATGTAATGACTGGTGCAGAATGGTTAAAAACCAGATTTGGTAACGGTAAAGGATCACAATTGTCGCACTTAATAGTGGTACTGTTTGCAATTGTTAGTGTTATTGGATTCATTACCTACGGATTTGTTGGAGTTGGTAAATTTGCGCAAACATTTTTCCCTTGGGATTTAAAAACTCAATTTTTAGGACTGGTAATTAGTTCTGAGCACATGTATGCCATCGTAATTATGGGGATTACAACACTTTATGTAATAAAGGGTGGAATGTATTCAGTTGTTTTTACCGAGGTACTTCAGTTCATAATTATGACCATTGCCTGTATTCTGGTTGGTGTAATTGCTATTTCACTAGTAACACCCGAACAGGTGGCAGCAGCTATTCCTGCTGGTTGGAATGATGTTTTCTTTGGTTGGAACCTGGATCTGAATTGGGATCATATTATACCAGCAGTTAACAACAAGATTGATACAGATGGATATTCACTATTCTCGGTATTAATGATGATGATGATTTTTAAAGGAATGTTGGTAAGTATAGCTGGTCCTGTTCCGAGTTATGATATGCAACGAATTTTATCAACTGAAACTCCAAAGGATGCTGCGAAGATGAGTGGTATTGTTTCCTTGGTATTGTTTATTCCTCGTTATTTAATGATAGCTGGTTTAGCAGTTTTGGCACTGGTTTATTTGGCGCCAGAGTTTAATAAAATGGGCGATAATATCGATTTTGAAATGGTATTGCCTTATGCCTTAAATAATTTCATCCCAACAGGAGCCAAAGGATTATTACTTGCAGGTTTAGTTGCAGCATTCATGTCAACATTTGCAGCAAATGTAAATGCTGGTCCGGCTTATATTGTTAATGATATTTACAAGAAGTTTATCAATCCGAATGCATCGCAAAAAAAATACATTAGAATGTCTTATTTGGCATCTTTTGCTGTAGTTGCAATAGGTATTTTCTTTGGTTTTTTTGCTGAAAGTATCGATACTGTAATGAAATGGTTGGTAGGTGCTTTATTTGGAGGATACACAGCATCGAATTTATTGAAATGGGTTTGGTGGAGATTTAACGGATATGGTTACTTCTCGGGAATGGTAGCAGGTTTGTTAGCTTCTCTAATTGCACCCTTGGTTTTTTCTGAAGTATCACCAATATATGCTTTCCCATTTATTTTCTTGTTTGCATTTGCGGCATCAATAATTGGAAGTTTGGTAACCAAACCTGAGCCCGATGAGGTGTTGATAAAATTCTACGATAGTGTTCGCCCTTGGGGTTTTTGGAAGCCTGTTTATCTGAAATTGAAAGAACAGAAACCAGAAGCTAAACCAAATAACAATTTTTGGAGAGATATGATGAACTGTACCATTGGTACGGGGTGGCAGATGATGCTGGTATTGATACCAATATTTCTTGTAATTGGTGAGTACATGTCCATGACTTGGGTGATTTTAATATTTATTGTATCAAGTATAGTACTGTATTTTACCTGGTACAAGAAATTGGAAGATTATCCTTTAGATTACAAGTTGCCAATTAAGGAAAATAAAGAATAAAAAGAGATTGAAAAAATAAAAGATATAAACGAAATAAGATGACTAGTAAAGCTAATATGCCTTGGGAAGACAGACCGAAAGGTTCTGCAGATGTGATGTGGAGATATTCTCAGAATCCTGTAATAGGGAGGTATGATATTCCATCATCTAACAGTATTTTTAACAGTGCTGTTGTGCCTTTTGAAGATGGTTTTGCAGGTGTTTTCCGTTGCGATAACAAAGCGGTTCAAATGAATATTTTTGCCGGTTTTAGTAAGGATGGAATTAACTGGGAAATCAATCATGAGCCGATTGAAATGGAAGCTGGTAACACCGAGATGATTGAATCGGATTACAAATACGATCCTCGTGTTTGTTGGATTGAAGATCGCTATTGGATTACTTGGTGTAATGGTTACCACGGACCAACAATTGGAATCGCTTATACTTACGATTTTAAAACTTTTCATCAGTGCGAAAATGCCTTTTTGCCTTTTAACAGAAATGGTGTTTTATTTCCGGAGAAAATTGATGGAAAGTATGCAATGCTGAGTCGTCCTAGTGATAATGGTCATACTCCTTTTGGTGATATTTACGTTTCCTATAGTCCTGACATGAAATATTGGGGAGAGCATCGTTGTGTAATGAAAGTATCCGATTTTACGGATAGTGCATGGCAGTGTACTAAAATTGGTGCGGGATCTGTACCTATTCGCACCAAGGAAGGTTGGTTGATGTTTTATCACGGAGTAATTAATACTTGCAATGGATTCCGTTATTCAATGGGAGCGGCGCTTCTCGATCTTGAAAATCCGGATAAGGTATTGTATCGCTCAAAACCATATTTATTGGCTCCAGCGGCTCCTTACGAGCTAATGGGTGATGTTCCGAATGTGGTTTTCCCATGTGCTGCACTTAACGAAGAAAATAAAGTAGCAGTTTACTACGGAGCAGCCGATACGGTTGTTGGTATGAGCTTTGGTTACATGGATGAAATCATCGATTTTATAAAGAAGAATTCATTATAGTTAAGATAGATTAGTTGAATAAAAAAGGATGAAGCCAAGTGGTTTCATCCTTTTTTTATAGAGGTATGATCCCATACAATAAATATCTACTAGGTGTAGTTGCTTTGAGCGTGTTTTGTCAGCCTGCCGTAAGGCGTGTTACTTGGTAAAAATAAAGATTTAACAAGGATCAGGCTGACTTGATTCTTTTGTTTACTTTTCTCATCTAAGGAGAAAAGTAAAAGCCATACGGCTTGAGTAAATAGAAAATTACTCAGCACAGTGAGAAAATCAGAATATCTTTACTAATACGCTTTAGGGGATATTGTTATTTACTCTAAAAAGAAAGGTTTCACAAAATAGTGAAACCTTTTATAATATAAATTAGTCCTTTTTCTTTGGCTTCACATTCCACCTTGTGTTTTTCCATTCCTGTTGTTCTTCTTTTGTTAGGAATGTCCAGGCAACAATTCTACTTGTTTTATTTCCTTGCCCCATCGGAATGGTTTCTACTTTAACCGCATTTACATCTTTAAGTGCTTGGTATACCTTTTTTAGGTTAGATTCCTTCGAGATTAAACTTGAAAACCAGAAACACGATTTTGCAAATTTCTTACTCTGATTAACCATATTTCTAACAAATCTGGTTTCTCCACCATCGCACCACAATTCATTGCTCTGACCTGCAAAATTCAGGCTTGGTTGGCTTACCTTTTCGGATGATAGGTTTCTTGTTTTTCTCATGGTTCCTTCCAAGGCATCTTTTGCAGAGGCATGAAACGGAGGATTACAAATAGATATATCTACCAATCCACCTTTTGGAATTACACCATAGAAAAAGTCTTTAGGATTTTCCTGTAGAATACACTTCACTTTTCCTTTCAAAGATTCATTCGAGTTGACAATATTTTCTGCTGATTTTAAGGCAATAGGATCAATATCGGCACCAATAAAGGACCAGGCGTATTCACTTGTTCCAATAATAGGATAAATACAATTTGCCCCAACACCAATGTCTAAACAAGTAATTTTATCTCCTGTTGGTATTTTCCCGTAATTGTTCTGGCGCAACAAATCGGCAATGTGATGAATGTAATCTGCTCTTCCAGGAATAGGAGGGCACAGATAGTTTTCAGGAATATCCCATGTGCTTAGTCCGTAAAAATGGATTAAGATTGCCTTGTTTAGCATTTTAACAGCATCAGGATTTGCGAAGTCTATCGACTCATCCTCATACTTATTTAATATCACAAAAGGCTTTAATTCGGGACAGCTTTCCACCAACTTTTTCAAATCGTATCGTTCACGATTTTTATTTCTTTCGTGCAATCTCGACTTTACTTTAGGATGTTTTTTCTTCTTATCTAGCATGGATTGTAATCTCTTATTTGAATCCGCTAAATTAGAACATTAATGGCAGAAAATCGCTTTTCTTTTGTTTTTGAAGTTGTGTTTTTTAGGCAGTATCAATTTAAGAAGCTTTGTTAAACTCAAAATAAGGTCTCAAATTAATTTCTGTCCGGTAAATGTTTATAACAATCTTTTAGATATCTTTTTTCTACTTGTGATTGCTTTAATAATTCAATTATTTTAATCACTAAGCAAAAATAAAGAAGTAAAAAGAAGTTAATGTAAAAGGCAAACTAAGCAACGTGAGTATTATGAAGTTTTTCATACTTGAAGGTTGGTTCTCTTCACAGTATTGAGGATTTTCTTCCTTCATTTTCTTTTTAATAAAAGCAGTGAAGGTATCATCAGCCATTATTCTTTTTTGAGATTGGGTGGGTATAAAACAAATTCTCTTAGTATCTCCCGACTTTTGATCAAAATACTTAATGGTCATGAACCAAGGACCTGCCAAATCGAATTTGGAAACATATTTGATTTCAGAATACGGAATTAATTTTCTTTCGCGACCTTTAATTAATAAGCCCTTATCAGATGTAGAAATACTTTTTAATCTGAATGGTATTTGTATAAAAAAAATAGAGAGCCATATTAACATTATTCCAAATGCAATTCTAACACCATCTGGTGCTTCACCTACAAAATTGTGTACTAGAAAGGAGGCACCAAAACCAAAAACAAATAAAAGTGGAAAAAAATATTTAAAGAAAACGGTTTGTTTCGAGCTTGCGTACATAAGTTTAGGTTTTATAGGTTTATAATTTGGCGTAGGATATAAAGTTATATTTTTATTATTGATAAGCTTCATTTATGCAGATGAAAAATACATAATTAGGAAAATAATTAATTTCTATTTGATTACTGGAGAGGAATTAATAGGTAAAGTTTATGATTTGATTCTTTATTTTTAATTATCAATAATTTTTTAGCCAAATACCTAAAACTTTTAGTCCTAATCAAGCATCGAAGTGCGATGAACTGTGCCTGTTTTAGGTAATTTATTAAAATTTTTAACTGTAAGTGTGTTTTTACCCTCGATTGATGTGCCTGTACCCATGAAATTCGTGCCTCGAGGCTTGATTTTCGAGTCTTTACCTATGAAAATCAAAGCTCGAGCTATGATTATCAATCCTAAACGGATGATTTGCATTCTTCTACACTTGAAATCGATGCTTATTTTAAAGATTCTTTGGTTTTACTCTTGATTTTCGAGCCTTTACCTATGAAAATCAAAGCTAAAGGCATGATTTTCAATCCTAGACCTATGTTGAACATTCTTCCAAACTTGAAATTGATGTCTTTTTTTAAGATTTCTGTATTTGACCTTTAATCTTTAAGTCTCGACTTATGAATTTCATACTTTTTTAAGTGCAGAGTATAGGGCAATTTAATTTGAGGGTATCACTTTATGTGATGCTCTCAGCTGGCACAAGAAACAACAAATTGATACACTCACTTAAAGTGAGAGCATCAAACAAAACAGGAGCATCAAAATCAAAAGCCACTACTGACAATCATTCGGTTTGCTATTTAGACCATCAAAAAAAGAGGCTCCCCAAATGGAAAGCCTCTTGCTAAATGTATAAATGAAATATTTATTCAGTTACCTTATTCTTTTTCTCCTCGTATGCATCGTTATGGACGGTATTTACTGCACGTCCCGAAGGATCGGCATTGTTTTGGAATGAAGCATCCCAAGCCAGAGCCTCAGCAGTACTACAAGCAATTGATGGGATAGAAGGAACGCAAGCTGCAGCGGTATCCGAAGGGAAATGCTCCGAGAAGATCACACGGTAGTAGTATTCCTCTTTCGACATAGGAGGATTAACCGGGAATCGGAATGCGGCGTTAGCCAATTGCTCATCAGAAATTTCAGTATTGGCAATCTCTTTCAAAGTATCAATCCAATTGTAACCAACACCATCAGAGAATTGTTCTTTTTGTCTCCAAGCAACTTCTTCAGGTAAATAATTTTCAAAAGCTTTACGAATCACCCACTTTTCCATTTTTCCATCCTTTGCCATTTTATCCTCAGGATTAATTCTCATGGCAATATCAAGGAACTCCTTATCCAGGAATGGAACACGACTTTCAACTCCCCAGGAAGCCATAGACTTATTGGAACGCAGGCAATCGAACAGGTGAAGTTTATCTAATTTTCGTAAACATTCGGTATGAAATTCTTTAGCATTTGGAGCCTTATGAAAATACAAATATCCGCCAAACATTTCGTCGGCACCTTCGCCCGAAAGAACCATTTTAATTCCCATCGATTTGATCACACGAGCCATCATATACATTGGAGTAGAAGCACGAACGGTGGTTACGTCGTAGGTTTCCAAATGATAAATTACATCGCGAATGGCATCTAAACCTTCCTGTACTGTAAATGTAACTTCGTGGTGAACGGTCTCGATATAATCAGCAACTTTTCGTGAAGCAGCCAAATCGGGAGATCCTTCCAACCCAATTGCAAAAGAGTGCAACTGTGGATACCAGGCATCTTGCTGATCACCTGATTCTACACGTTTTGCTGCATATTTTTTAGCAATGGCAGAAATTACCGATGAATCCAATCCTCCAGAAAGTAAAACACCATAAGGAACATCAGACATCAACTGACGATGCACTGCATCTTCCAATCCCTTACGAAGAGCCTCCATATCTGTCGTATTGTCTTTTACTTTCTCGTAATCCATCCAATCACGCTGATACCACTCTTTCACTTCACCATCCTTACTATACAAGAACTTACCCGGAAGAAATTCTTCAATCTTGTTGCAGTATCCTTCCAAAGCCTTTAATTCTGAAGCCACATAGAAGTTACCATGTTGATCCCACCCTTGATACAAGGGAATAATTCCCATGTGATCGCGACCTATTAAATAGCAATCGTTTTTTTTGTCGTAAAGTGCAAAGGCAAAAATCCCATTCAATTCGTCAATAAAATCAATTCCTTTTTTATCATACAAGGCAAGGATAACTTCGCAATCAGATTTGGTTAAGAACTCATAGGATCCGTTCATCTGATTTCGAATGTCCATGTGATTATAGATTTCACCATTTACAGCCAGTGCCAAATTACCATCCTTGCTGTACAAAGGTTGTCCTCCCGACTGAGGATCTACAATCGATAGTCTCTCGTGAGACAATATTGCTTTTTCATCACAAAATACTCCTGACCAATCTGGTCCGCGGTGACGAATTTTCTTAGACATTTCCAAGACCTGAGGGCGTAGCTCTTGTGCGTCTACCTTCAAATCAAAAACTCCTACGAATCCACACATAAAAAATCTGTTTAATAGTTACTTAATAAGCTCCGAATTTAGTTCGGAGCTTGGTTAATTTTGGTTTATAATCTGAAAATACAATTTTCATTTTATAATCTACCATGTTTTCAGTGTGTTATCGTTTGCGAAACGGGAAAATAATTATTTCAATAATAAAATGAAGATTTTACCACTCAATTTCTAATTGTTTACCCTTAGGTGAATTTTTGAAATGAATTAGGAGAGTTTGACTCTTTTTATTCCATTTACCAATTACTGTTTCACCATCAATTTTAATCAGCCTTGGTTCTTTTGGAAGATAAATTTGGGCGATACCATTTACCCCTTCAGGTCCTTTTAGCGTGCAATTATATGAAGATTTAGTATTGCTCTCCTGAGTTGCTCTTGCAGATCCTGCAAGCAGTCTGCTGGGTTGAGAGTTTGCCTTATTTAAATCGAAAAGGTAAGCTGCTTCTCCTGGTGCCAGATCTCTTGATTCTATGATTTCTAATTTTGATGAGAATAAATCGATGTAGTGACCCCTTATTTTCAAAGGAGTGCTGTCTACACTTTCAGTCATGGTATAAATTATTCGATAAGCATCACGTTGCAAATCGAAATGATTTTTCTCATGCCATTCTGATTTTCTCTTTTTAGAGTTCCAAACATTTTTCACAATTTGAATGATTTCTGCATCATTATCCTCCAAAATAAAATCTTTAGGATTCTTTTTGATATATAAGAATTGTCCTTTGCCGAGTTGCTGATTCTCATAAGTATCTTCGGCATTTAAGTCCTTTAAAAGGTGCTCTAGAGGAGAACTGAATCCTTCCTTATTCCACCATTGATTGCTATTGTTGAAAACATCTTTATTGGTCCCGAAATAAATCAGACTACCTCCATTATTCACCCAGTTTGCAATGGTTTTATGATATTCTTTCGACAAAGGTTTCAGGTTTTCATAGGATAACAAAAGCAGTTCTGTATCATCTAAAGCCTCTGAGTTTACCATATTTTCAATAAACTTTACCTTAGCAGGAACACCATGCTTTACCAATGGAAGTGCCATACCATAAAAATTAGCAATTCTAGGGTCGGAATAATTATCCTTTTTCCAAGGCGTTTGAAATTGGATAGTATTTGAAATGGCAACAGTTATTCCTTTCGTTCCATTTACCAATTCATCCGATTTTTCGAAATGATTTAAAGAGTTTACCTCAATCAATACTTGTGTTGCATAATCTTTAGGCATTACAGTTTTCCCTCCACTTTCCGAAGGGTATTTAGCATCGAAAATTCTTGATGGCCATGGCATCACTTCGTATTGATTCACTTGTGGAAAAAGTAATTGGGCTACAAAATTTTTCTGATAATTCTCTCTATAGTCAGTCCATGTATGGTTTGGATCATCTTCAATAGGATCAGTTAAAAAGATCATTTCCTTACTATTCTGATCGGTTAGAGCCAATAGACTGGTATATTCTAAAAATGCATTTTCGAAAGTGCGTTCGGCATATTTACCTTTGTAATAAATTGGAGTGCGAGCAGTTCCTGTCCAAACCTGTCCAATATAACCATCGATACTTTCAATCTTATTAAATTCAATCTCGGGACTAATGATATTCCAAAGACTGTAATTTAAAATAGAGTGGGTAGGAACATAGCATTTAATATCAGGATTTAAATTTTTCGCGTATTTATACAGCTCTTCTATGTGTTTTTTATAGAGTTGAGTTTTTAGAATTCCTGTTCTCAACATGTTCTCAGGAGACGAATGCTGATCTTGCCAAGGCTGATTGAAAAAATGATTCCATTCTGATTTAAAAGCCTCACTATAGCCACCTCTGGTAAATATCTCAGGTTCTTCGATATAAAATCCTTTGGTTCCAGCATCTAGAGCTGTTTTTATAAACGATTTAAAATAATTGGTGTAAGCTTTATTAGGAATGAAGTAGGGGATATGAGCTCCGTGTAAAACATCTTCTCCATTTTTTGTTTTCTGAATGATTTCAGGATGAGGCTGTCCATCGAAATCGCCATTCAATAAATCTTTGTTCTCTCCCCAGGATGCGCTAAACATGCTATGAGTTTCGTATCCACGATCTTTCCATGTTTTGGCTTTTATTTGGTAATTATTTGTATTTCCATACACCATCACCACATCTGAGTTGATGTCAATTTCTGGTCGCCAATCCGAAGAAGTTTGAAAATAAGTTTTGTTAATTTTTGAATTTTGTTTTTTCTGTGTAGTACACGCAGATAGTAAAGCCAGGCAACAAATTGCCAATTGATAGATTCTCATCTATTTGAAATTAAATGTTATAATTTTGGCTTTTGGAAGGAGTGTAAATATAATAGTATTCGAATAGATCTACAAATTAGGTTAAAAAGAAAAGGACACTGAAAAGTGTCCTTTGTGCTAATTTTCTTTTAATTTGTTATCGAGAAATGTTTTCAAATTGTCAACATCTAATCTTTTTGCAATAATCTTTTTATCCTTATCAAGTAAATAGATGATAGGAGTACTGTACACATCGTAATAGATTCGGAAATTGGTTTGAAATTGAGGGTCGTAACAGTTGATAAAATCGTATAATTCGTAGCTATCAATTGCTTCTGCCCATAGTTCTTTTTGATCCTGAGTGCATACAGCAAAAACCTTTATTCCTTTATCTTTGTACTTATCAAGAATTTCTGTTTTTAAACGGGGAGTTACTTTTTTGCAATGACCACAATCTGGTTCCCAAAAATAAAGAACTGTGTATTTGGCATCAACTTCGTGAAGACGAACAAATTCTCCTTCGGGCGATTCCATCAATAAATCTTGCGATTTCATACCCAGCAAATTGAATTGTGTTTTAATTACTTTCTCACGAATTTGTGCCATTAAAGTTGAATCAGCCCAACTAGCTTGTCCGCTCAAGTAGTATTTCTTTGCCAACTTTACAAAAGCTGCATCCATTCCCATAATCTTACTTTTTACTGCATAGTTTAAGGAGTATTGGGTTAGGTATTGAAAAAAAATACTATCCGATTTAGCTTGTTCAATAATCTTAACGGATTCTTTAACGATACTATCTGGACTTTGAACCAATATCTTCTCATAAAAGAATTGCAATTTGTTCTTTAAAATAGGTGTTCTCAAAAAGCGATTATCAGCAAAGTTTACATGATCGAAGTAATGATCTTTATTGTATAAATAAGATTTGCGTTGGATTTCCTTTTCTCTGTTTGGTGTCGATTCAGGAATATCTTTTGAGAAATCGGGAACCTTAGGAGAAAGTGTAAAGTTTGCAAAGAGGCTAACAAATGAGTTTGGATAATCAAGTTTTAATTGATTGATGTATTGATGTACTGCTATATCAGCATCTTTATAGGCTTTCTTGTATTTTTCTTTTGCAGCATCATTATTCCCTGCTTTTTTATATTCTTCCTGTAATTGCTTCGATTTTGCATTTTGCGATTTCATAAAAACTTGAAAATTATGAAATGCATTGGTTTCTTCGGCATCTTTAATTTTGATACTACCAATAAAGTCTTTAGGATCAGCTGATATGGAAAATGTTTGATCTTGTCCGATTAGTAAATCAAAATATTTCTGACTTGGTAAATAAATTACATAAATACCTTGTTCAAGTACTTTATCTTTAGAAAAAGTTCCTGCACCATTAACCAATTGAGTGGTGTCATCAGCAAAAATTCTACCATCGAAATAATGAGCCAAATAGGCTGATGAATCCATACAATTCTCTAATTGAATAGAGATATTATAACTTTGTGCAGTAATTTTATCTGAAGCGCAAAGGCTGACAATCAGAAAAGTAAGAGATATAAAAATATGTTTCATTATAAAATTGCAATTGATAAGCATAATATTCCGGGGAAATTACAAAACTTTTTTGAATTACACTCTTCTCTTAACGATTCCCTAACAAAAGAAAAGGCTGCCAGAATTGACAGCCTCTTAAAATTAATGAGCTACAGGTTCTTTTTTTAATATTGTATTGAGAATATCTTCTTTACTTAGTTTTTTAGTGCAGAAGAACCAATCGTAACAGTGTACATCTTCGTCGGCATTTTCCATTCTGGTTTTGGCAACACCACATGAACCTGCAGGTGGAACAATTACCTCTTCACCTGGTTGCCAATCGGCTGGGGTAGCAACTGAGAATTTATCTGCGGTTTGCAGAGCAATTAATACTCTGTAAATTTCATCGAAGTTTCTACCTAAACTTAACGGATAGTAGATAATGGTTCTGATAATTCCGTGTGGATCTATAAAAAATACGGCTCTTACTGCTTTTGTACTGTCTTCGCCAGGTTGTATCATTCCATATTTATTGGCAACATCCATTTTAATGTCTTCAATTAATGGAAACTGAACTTCGATATCTTTCATTCCCTTGTATTCAATTTTCTCTTTAATGGTTCTTAACCAGGCAATATGACTGTACAAACCATCTACCGATAAACCAACCAACTCACAATTGGCTTCATTAAATTGATTTTCCATTTTTGAGAAGGTCATGAACTCTGAAGTACAAACTGGTGTAAAATCTGCAGGATGACTGAAAAGGATTACCCACCTTCCTCGATAATCATTTGGGAAGTGAATGTCACCTTGAGTGGTTATTGCTCTAAATTCCGGAGCTTTATCTCCAATTCTAGGCATAGAAACTTTACTTAGTTCTCTGTTTTCTTCCATGGCTTAAAGTTTGTGTTTATTGATTATTCTTGATTTTGGAATCAGGTTTGGATTCAGAGAAATCCAATTGTTAGGTTTCGTTTGTTGAAACCATAGGGAGTACAGATGCTATTTATCTGCCGAAGTATATTAAAGTTACTTCATTGACGCACCTATGTCAAGCAAAAAACACTGGAAAAACTTTATTTTAAATGAGTTTTATTAAAGAGTAGAGCAGATTACTGTTTAGTTACTGAAACAGGATTAATATCAAGCCATTGATATGCTTCGTTTTCGGAATGGAATACTTTGGCATTTTGAATTCGTACTTGAATTTCAAAAAGCATTGCCATTGGCGTATCATATGATTCACTTACAATGATTGCACATTTGTTTAAAATTGGACTGTATTTTTCGTATTCATTAATATAATCATCCAGATCTTTAATATTTAGAAGAACTTTTGCTTGTGTAAAATCGGAGATAACATTGTAGGTTTCATCAAATAGCTGATCATTCCTCGTACTCAAGGTGTGCTGAATCAGATCATTCCATTTGAAATAACCATAGTAATATTCCTTGATTAATTTAAGTTCCTGTATAATTTTGTATTTGAACTTCATATTGTGGCTTTTAAATAAATATATGAAGTTCAGCTAAATCGAGCAAAAAAGTTTTACCGATGATTGGTTTTAGTACTCGAAGATTTTTTGCTTTTGATCTCTTTAGGCGAATAATGTCTGGTTAGCCATTTGCTTAAGCCATCCATACCAGGAAAAAGTACTCGTTCGTTAATGTTCACCTGATCGAGTTTATCTCTTATTTCCCATTTCATTTCTGAAGGAATACGAATTCTGAAATACAGATCGGGTTTGTCGGCAAGCCATTCATTTAAAATGGCATTGGAATGGGACATAAATGTGAATATCGCATATTGATTCACAATTCTATCGTCAAGAGATGGAGGTTCGAAGGCAACTACAAAGTCACTTTGTTCTTTCGAAAGTTCCGTGATGTTTTGGTAGGTTTCTTTCAACATATCAATGGTAAAACTATTTGATCCAATTTCATTGAGTTTTTGTTGAAGATTATTGGGCAAATATTCTTTCAATCTTTCGTAGTTTAAAGCCCAAATTACTCCATCGCGATGAAATTTGTCAATTTCATAAGTAGCAAAGTGCAAGGCAACATATGGAGAATAAGTCCAATCCAGTAGTCTGGTTGGCAAACCATGGTGTTGTGCCAATGCTAACCATTCCCAATCCGATTTGTTGTTAATATCGGGGCGTGAAGAGTATTTTTTGAAGTTTCTTAGTAAATGAAATTCTAAATCCGGATAAGGTCCGTTCAATCGAATCAGCGAAGTTTTTAACTGATAGTGGAATTTGGAAAGTCCCCGGTAAATATATGGGGAGCGAGTACGGTTGATATTGGTATTGTAAGAATCGGTAAATAATAAATCTTGCAATTCGGACCAGTTGGCGGGTACTATTTCTTGTTTTAATTCCATTTTTACGATAGATAGGTTTGCAATAATAAAGTTGCAAATAATCTCCTAATTGAATGTATACTTTAGCTTAAATTTTTGTGCAAAAAGCAATTGGTTAAAATTAGGTGGCAAATGGTAAAAGGAATGATTTTGTTGAAGATGTTTTTAGTCATACCCGACATTTTCAGCTTGCCTATAGTCGGAGCATGACAACATTTTTTTTTTAATATATTGTATAAAAAAAAGTTGCTCATTTTGAGCAACTTTAAATTTTATATTTACATCGATTAATTCACCGCTGTTTCAATATCTATGGTTCCCACATCGGTAATGTTTTCGATACTCACAATAATATCTTCCACTTCTTTTTCAAGATATCCATCAACTGGTTCAATCGCCAATTTGTAAGTTCCGGCATTTAATCCTTTAATCAGGAAGTTTCCATTTTCTTCAGCAATAGTAGAAATAGTGTCTTGTCCAATAACAGCATGAATGCTTGGTTTCGCTTCTGCTGGTGAAATAATACCAGAGATAGCTCCTGTTGTAGCTTCATTAAATGTTCTGATAACAGGCTTTAATTTGTATTTTCCATTCCCGGTTTCAACAATAGATCGTGCAGCATCAAAATCAATCCAAAGCTTGTATTCAATACCTGCAAGAAAATCATCATGAATTTGAAACTTAAGACCTGATGTTTGAGCCGATGGCGTATCTAAATCATAAGTCATACCATCAATAACAACAGTATTGTTTTCTCCTAGAATCAAACGCATTTGAGAGACGGTGCCACTTGGTAGTTCCTGATCAACCAAAAGTGTATCTATACCATTATTGAATTGTAATAGATCATAAACTCCCGGATTAATCAAATCCATTTCTTTCCACCCATTTTCTTCGTTTTCATTATTTGATGAGTGAAACTGAATTTGCTGAATATCGATATTGACTTTATCGTATTGAGCAGGAGCATCAGTCAATCGTATCTTAACAGGGGTAGTTAATTTTACGTCATCATCCGAACATTGAACAAATGCAAATGCCAAAATCAAAAGGGTAAGAAAACCTAAAGGTCTTAAATTTTTCATAGTATGTAATTATTAATTGATAGTTGTATAACGACAAAAAATGATATATGTTTTGTCATTCCAGAACATAGAATATCAATAAATATGCCACTGAAACAGGATGAATCTATAACTCGGTTTAAACCAGAAGCATTGATAATAAAACAAAATAATTACATGTTCCATGATAGGAATTTATGAGTAAATATTCCACAATTGTTCTGATTTTTCCACATAAAAGAGGGGTATTCCGTAACTATGATTCAGTTGTAAGTAATCGTATGTAGTAAATAAATCATGTGGAATACCCCTTAACAGTTTCTTATCTGTCGTATTTGCAACATGAATGCAGCTTGTTGTAAACTGCATCCTCTGCCTTCACCTTATCTGTGTCGTACCCCACTTTAGCTATTGCTTTGTGAATTTCATCCAAATTGGTTTTATTGGTATCGTAAGTCAGATTCATTTCCTTCGTCTTCTTATCCCAATCTGCCATTGCAACCCCTTCTACCAATTTGGCTGCAGTTTCAATTTTCTTTTCGCACATGCCGCAGTTTCCTGATACTTTAAAGCTTGTTTTCTTAGTTTCAGCATTTGCCGTAAACGAAAGTGCAAGCATTGAGATTACTGCAACTGCTAATAAAATTCCTTTTTTCATTTTCTATTATTTAATAATTATTACTTGATTAATGTTTGTGCCCCTGGTGATTTTGTTTTGGTAAGACTTTAACGAGAGTGTCAGTAACTTCACCACAATGAAGCATCATATCTCCAAAATATGGATTCATAATTTTCTCTTCCAGACTTAACCAATATCCTCCCGTATCGTTATCAGCCATTGGACAGTATTGGATGTAAATCTTTTCTTCACCAGTTCCCAATGATTTGATGCTGGCAATCAATACCTCATTAAAAGGTTTAAATGCTTTTCTCTGCAATTCCATATCACTGTTTTTTACAATGTCAGCTAGGTGAACGTGAAGCATTTCATACTTTTCCTTCCAAAACTTGAGTGTTTTCCCTTTTATATTCACCTTTGAAGGTTCCATCTGCATTAATGCCTTCATGACCAGTTTGGCTGCATCATTACTTTCCTTTGCCTTGGTTTCCACCATAATGTCTTTCATTTTCAGGTAGGAATGTAGCAAAGACTTCAATTTAGCAGAGAAATTCTCGGTAACATACTGTTGTAATTGTGGTGCTCCTGGCTCACTTCCCGGACGATTCATCATGCTGTATTTGTTATTTAACTGGGCGGCTGCATCTATCGTAAATGTACCTTTGCTAACCACTTCTTCACCTTCTTCAATTCCTTCTTTTAAGATGTAAGATTCACCCAATGATTCACCCAGTTCAACTTCGCGCATTTCAAATCCACCATCAACTTTTACATAGGCAACCGATCGCTTCCCTGTCCACATTACAGATGATTTAGGAATAACAAGGGCTTCGTGAGTATGTTGCATGTCGGCATAAACAATTCCAGATGCAAACATCTCCGGCTTAAGCAAATTTTTTGTGTTATTTGTTTCAGTTCTAAGCTTTACCACACGCTTTTTTGGATCAATTATCGGATCGATATAAGTGATGATAGAATTGAAGACCTGAGAAGGAAAAGCCGAAACGGTAAACTCAATTTCATCACCTTTCTTTATGAATCCAAGATCTTTCTCATAGGCATCAAATTCAATCCAAACTTTATTAAGGTCAGCTATTTCAAACAGAATGCTACCTGCTTTAGCATAAGAGCCTTCAGCTATGTTTCGTTTGATCACATAACCGGAAACATCCGCTTTAATTTCGAAATATTCACTTGGTTTTCCATTCTCTTTTATTTGATTGATCTCATCATTAGTCAGCTTCCAGTAGTTTAATTTCTGCTCGGCAGCTTTTACCAACTCCGGATACGTATCCTTAGTTTTTAGTGCTTGTAATAATTCTTGTTGGGCACTAATTAGTTTAGGAGCGTACACTTTTGCCAGAGTTTGTCCTTTGTAAACTTTTTCACCCTCAAAATTGACTAGGAGCTTTTCAATTCTACCATCGAAGTGGATGGCTTGTGAACTGATTTTACGTTCATCAATAGTCACCTTTCCATTTAGGATTATCTCCATACTGCTTTTGCCACTTTCAATTCTCGTGGTTTGAACATTGGCAAGTTTCATAGCTGTTTCATTCATTTTAATTACAGCTGGAGATGAGCTTCCTGATGAATTGTCCAGTGGAATTAAATCCATCCCACAAATTGGGCAATCGCCTTCATTTGGTTGTTGAATTTGCGGATGCATTGAACAAGTCCAAACACTTGCTTCTACTGATTCTTTCTCGTGATCATGTCCTTCATGCTGATGAGGTGTTTCAGCACTTCCTCCAAACAATAACCAGCCCAGCAATAATCCTACAATCAGTACGATTAGTTTTTGCTGCCAGTTTTCTGATATGAATTCTAATATGTTTTTCATTTTTTATATTTTAAGTTTCAAGCCTCAAGTTCCAAGATTGGACTATTCGACCTTTTGACTGTTCGACTTTTCCAGACTTTGATTGGCGTCTAGATATTTGAATTGTGCTAAACTTTTCTGAACCTTGATTTGCGCTTCAATTTGCTTTTGTTCGTAAATCCAAATCTTCTGCTGCATATTTAAAACCTCCTCGTACCTTTTGGTTGAGCTTTCGTAACTACTTGATAAAATCTCATAGGATTGTTTGGCTTTGATTAGCAGGTTTTGATACAGTTCAGTATCTCTTAATCCAGATTTGTACAACTCAAAAGCCTTTTGTTTTTCCAAAACCAATTGATTCAATTCAGCTTGCTTTTCTTCTTCAAACTGTACTTGTCGCAGTTGAGTAACTTTTATTGCTGCTTTGTACTTCTTCCTGAAAATAGGAATACTTACAGATATCATTGGCATAATTGCATCTTGTCCGTTGTCTGCAAGATCCATGTCCGATCGTTTAGAAAGAATAGCGTAATCTAAACCCAGTCCTAGTTTTGGCAGTCCATTTAGCTTGGATGCTTTTTCTGCATATTGTGCTGATTCCACAAGTTTGTTCCAAGAATTAATCCTGTTGTGATTTGAGAAATTAGTATCGTTCATATTAATTGCGGATGAAATCAGAAATGAATCATCACTTGGTGTAATTACTCCGGTCTTCTGATCTCTATTCAACAATTGATTGAATGCAACAAGTTGTGTTTCACGTTTATCTTTGAACAATTCCAATTTTGAAATCAATTCTTCTTTTAGCATCTGAATGTATAAGACGTTCACCATATCGGTCTGATTGCTTTCGTAGCGACTCAAACTTTGCTTTTCCAATACACCCAGAATTTCAACTCTTTTTTGAGTAAAATGGATCTTTCTATCAGTAAGAATCAAATCTAACCATGCATTGGTTACTTTCATTTCCAAGGCTGATTTTGCATCCAGATATTTCAGGTAAACAGCATGTGCTTGCAGACTTGCTTGCTGCTCTTTTGCATTTAAAGTGCCAAACCAGGGAAACATCTGAGAAATGGATAATTTTGCTTTTTGAGCTCCAACTCTTGTCTCAATTGGCTGTATAAAAATGCCAGCCGAGAATGTTGGATCCGGCAATGCCTTTGCCTGTGGAACTCTCTCTAGTGCTTGCTGATATTTCAAATCCATTGCTTTTAAATTTGGATTATTTTCAATTGCAAACTCAATGTATTTCTGCAATTCTGGATATCCTTCCTGAGCAGAAGATTGCAAGCTCAAGAAACTGATAATTACAATTATTATAGAATATCTCATGACAAACCTCCTTCTTTTTTCAATTGAAATTCCTTGTACATGGAATACAAAACGGGAACAACAAAGAGAGTAATTAATTCAATTGCCATACCTCCAAAGGCTGGAATAGCCATTGGTATCATTACATCGGCACCTCGTCCGGTTGATGTTAAAATTGGTAACAATGCCAATAGTGTAGTTGCAGTGGTCATCAAACAAGGTCTGATTCGTTTTGATCCTGCTTCAATTACCGATTTGCGGATGTCAGCTTTGGTCTTAGGTTTGTTCTTTTTGAATACCTGTTCCAGATAGGATGCCATAATAACACCATCATCGGTAGCGATACCAAATAGAGCAATAAAGCCAACCCAAACTGCAACACTTAGATATATTGGATGAACCTGAAAGAGTTCTTGCAGATTGATATCGAAAATTGAAAAATTAAGGAACCATCCCTGACTGTACAACCATATCATGATAAAGCCACCTGCAAATGATACGGCAATACCGCTAAATACCATAAGAGTTGGTGCAATACCTCTAAATTGGAAATACAGAATTAGGAAAATGATGATGAGCACAACAGGAATAACAATTCCTAGCCGTTTCTCAGCTCTAATCTGATTTTCGTAGTTTCCTGTGAATTGATAACTGATTCCAGCTGGAACTTTCAGCTCACCCTGATCAATTTTATCAGCGATATATTCCTGAGTAGCTTCAACAATATCTACTTCAGAATAGCCTTCCTCTTTGTCGAAGATTACATATCCAACCTGGAAGGTATTCTCACTTTTTATGACCTGAGGACCCTGTACATATTCAATTTTTGCCAAATCCTGTAATGGAACTGAATTGCCCCTTGTAGTTGGAATCAATATTTTTTGGAGCATGTCAGGATCGTTCCTTAATTCTCTAGGGTAACGAACTCGTATTGGATAACGTTCACGACCTTCAACCGAATTGGTCAAAGTCATGCCACCAATGGCAACCGAAAGATGTTTTTGTACATCTTCAACCTGAATGCCATAACGAGCAATGGCTGTTCTGTCGATATGAATCTCCAAATAAGGTTTTCCAACCATGCGTTCAGCAAAAACAGAGGCATCATTTACGCCAGGAATGTCTTTTACAAGTTTTTCTAGTTGCAGACCAAAACCTTCAATCTGTTTCAAGTTGTTTCCTGATACTTTAATTCCAATTGGTGCTCGCATTCCGGTTTGCAACATCACCAGTCGGGTTTCAATAGGTTGCAATTTAGGCGCAGATGTAACACCTGGAATCTTTGTTGCATTCACAATCTCTTGCCATATGTCATCGGGTGATTGAATGTGATCTCTCCACTGACGATAAAATTCTCCGAAATCATCTGGGATTAACTCACCCTTTTTATCTTTCAGATAATTGCCTTCATCATCTACAGCAAAACGAATTCGTTTCCCATATTGATCGGTTTTGTACTCACTTTTATAATTAATTACATTTTCGTACATGGAAATTGGCGCAGGATCAAGAGCGGACTCAACTCGTCCTAGTTTACCAACCACCATATCAATTTCAGGGATACCAGCTACTGCCATATCCAGCAATCGTAAAACTCGTTTGTTCTCTTCTATTCCCGCATGTGGCATCGAAGTTGGCATCAATAGAAATGAGCCTTCATCCAAAGCAGGCATAAACTCTTTACCAATACCTGGATATTTATGGTACATGTTCTGCCACATTGAAGTTGAGGTGATATTCATCCCGATTTTATCCAATCCACGAGCTACAAAACCAAAGGTGTTTCCGAATCCTAACCAAATGATTATTCCCCAAAGAACTATAAAAGATGGAATGGAAAGGAAAATGAATTTGTATTGAAGTGCCCAGCTCA
>Ga0209272_10000307_pt1 | contig 46332 bp, 38 predicted proteins | sample tdDd002_FD_187125 | JGI IMG/M metagenome (GOLD analysis project Ga0209272, IMG submission 187125) | Marine sediment microbial communities from the Atlantic coast under amendment with organic carbon and nitrate - tdDd00.2 (SPAdes)... | ecosystem: Environmental > Aquatic > Marine > Coastal >...
ACTACAAATAGAATTATCCATGGTGCAAAAAGCAATAGAATAATTCTGTCAGTTTTCATATTTATCAATCTGTTCATTTTTGTAATCGTCTATTGCCCCTAACGGTTTATGTAAGTGGAGTGCGGGATTGAAAGTGATGAACTTTCAGTTACGCACGGAGCCAATTCGTTTATTCAATATTTCAAATTTTCCGTCAATCGTCAAAGACGAATTGGCGGTGTTGCAACGGAGAACTGCGGTTGAATTACCCGCAAAAACCCGCATTACATTTACATTTTGTTAGGGGTTGTTTTTTTCTTCTAAAAACTGTTTTACCTGATTATCAATAAATTGATTTGGTTTCCATCCTTTCGCTATCTTAGGTAACAAAAAGTTGTCAGATGCTGAAGATACCATTGAACCAATAGGTACTCCACCAGCAAGCATGTCGCCAAGAAATCCTAAACCTGTAAATATACCCATTCGAAGAGCTTTAATAGGCTTTTTGTCTATCCAACTTTCTTTTGTAATAGCCTCATAGTATTCATTAAGGAGTGCATGATTTCCATCCAATTCTTTAAGCCATTCCCTGAATTTGAAGGATTTATCGATAACTTGAGAGAATTCTTCAAAAGAGCGTTCTCCTGAATTAATAGTTTCTCTTATTGGTTTATAATTCTCTAAAGCTAAGTTTTCAAAAGTCTCAATATTTTCGGTACTCTTTGTCGCTCGCTTAATTAGTTCGTTAAACCGCCCTTGGATATATACTGTATGATTCTCGTCTGAATAAATTTCACTTTCATGTTGTGATGCAATATTAATATCTCCACTACTCTCGGTAACATTTAAAATAAATGATGACCAACTTAATGAATGTCCCTCTGGAAATAAATCAGAATATTTAGCATTTAATTCGTCAAAATTATAATTACTCCTAAAAATGAATGCATCAGTTCCAAATGGAGTTGAAATCTTATTTTCGATTTCAATTGTTAAATCGGATAAGTCAAGTTGGGGAAGATATGAATTGATATAAATCTTTACTTGTGACTTTAGTAATTCAATATCTTCGCACTCAGAATTTAGAACACCCTGAAATCCTTCAGAATATTCAAGAGGAGAGCATATGTCCAAGAACTCTTTTGTGTTGGTTTTAGACTGCTTTTCTGAATTCGTGATTTCAAGAAATCCATTATAAATTATTTCTTCAAGGTTAAATGCTTGACTCTTTGTAACCATCGGTCCAAAAGCGGCTTTAGTTCCTATTGGGAACTGAGCTGTTCCAATTGCAGAATTTCTAAAATGCAATTTTAATATTTCTCTTTCATTATATTCTTTTAGTTTATCAAGTCCAACCATCTTGATAAACTGTTCAACTGTAAATTTATCAAGAAGATAATTTGTCTGTCCATAAAATAGTAAGGATTCGCAAAGCTTGCCTAAGTCAATAGTATTCTCTGAAATTTTGTTTTGTTTGATGAATATTTTTTCGAACATTGATTTTTAGTTTTTTATAAGTTTTTTTTGGTTGATGTGGTCTTTTTTTATGTCTAGTCCTGAAATACGGCTACAGGTTAATCATTGTTTTTTATGCCACATTTTCAAACACCGAGTTTGGTGTTTTATATCCTAAAGATACATGAAGCCTTTTGTTATTATATAGTTTAATAGCATTTTTTGCAGCACGTTTTGCATGACTTGTTGAAAAGAAGCATTGGTCGAGGTAAAACTCGTCTTTTAGTATGCCGTTAATCCTTTCAGCTACAGCATTTTCATAGCAATGGTTTTCTTCCGTCATACTAATTTTTATTCCACGACTTTTCAGTTTGTTTACATACATATGGCTGCAATACTGTACCCCTCTGTCGGAATGATGTATAAGTCCGGCCGCGGGCTTAGAGTGCCACAGGGCCTTTTTGAGGGCCCGTAGGCACCCCGCCAGCTCCAGCGAATCGCTGATGTCATGTCCGATAATCTTTCGCGAATACAAGTCGGTTATCAGTGCTAAATAACAAAAGCCTTTAACGGTTCTGATGTATGTAATATCTGACACCCACACCTGGTTTGGTTTTTTGATTTCCAGCTCTTTGATCAGGTTGTTGTATTTATGGAAATGGTGGTATGAATTGGTCGTTTTAGCATACTCCCTTTTCCTTTTTACCAACATGTTGTTTGCCCTGAGCAGGTTAAACAGCGAGTCTCTTCCGAGTTTAATCTGTTTGGCTTCAAAAGAGGGCAGAAGAGCTTCATGCAGCTTACGAACGCCCACTCTTGGTTGTTCTTTCCGTTCGTCTTTTACAAGCTGTATAACCTGGGATTCAACCGATTTGTAGCGTTCCCAGCGCTTTGTGTATTTATAGAATGCATCGCGTTTAAGTTGGAAGCAAGCACATACCTCCGACATGCTTGCTATACCAGTTTGTTTTGTAGTTGAGGTAGCTTTCATCAGGGCTTGATGTTTAAGTTTTTTTTTAGTTCCTCAACACTTTTGTAGCCTAAGTTTTCGGCAGCTACTTCCAGATAAGAATCTTGGACTAGCTTGTCTAAATCCTTTTTAATCAGGAGTTCCTTTAGCTGTTCAATTTCTTTTTGAAGTTCTTTTAAACGGCTGATCTCATCTTTATTTTGTACCATAATACGCGTATTCATTAAATCTTTTCGGTCGTACTTTCGTACCCACTCATTGATTGTACTTGACTGTATCCCATAAATCCGGGACAGTTGTCTTTTTGAATATTTTCCAGTACTAAGTTCGGCTAAAATTTTGAGTTTGAAACCCTCGCTGTAACGCCGTGTTACTCCATCGTTTTTATACATATCTACTTATTTAGTGTAGACATATTTTAGGACGGGTCATTAATTACCCCTAACGGTGCGTGTATGCGCAGTATGCCTGTGTTGCGCCTGCGGCAGGCATATTGCGTATTACACATTGTTGTAAGCCGTTTTTTTATTCAATAATAGTTGCAAACATGTCGAGGTTATTTTCGATTCGGTCAGCAACTTTTTTATATAATTTCTTTTTAAATTCTTTGTCGTAATAATAGTCCTCTATTCTTTCAATAGACTTTAATTCTTTATATCCGTCTGAAAATGATTTCCACCTATTATTCCAATCTTTTGATTTGTCATTAAAGGCAGTTTTCAATTCATTGATTTTTAAAGATTTTCCGCTTAATTCATTCAGTACGTTTTCATAGTCCTTTTTAAGTTCCTCCATTTCCAATTCATCCCAAGTTTCTGCAATAGAAATTACAAATTCAGGTCGGTTTAAAATAAATTGATAGACTCCATCATTATCAGTGTCACCATTAAAAGCTAAAAAAGTCCAAAATATTTTTTGTTCTCGGTTTAGTTTATTCCACAATTCTGTATAATCCTCTATTCCGCTTTTCTCAACCGTTTCATCAAAGAATTTATACATATATTCCCACATTCTGTTGTCATATTCATCAAATTCATTCCAATCATATTTTGTTTTTATGGAATCCAACCATTTTTGAGGGATTTCAATTGAAATGGTTAACTCATTCTGATTCCCGTCATTAATTGAATAAAAGTTGGTTGGTTTCATATTTTCAGATACTGATTCAGTCTGATTCTGTTTCTTTATATTTAGATAGACAAATAAAAATCCTATTGCTATAATTATTCCGATTATTATTTTCATTGGCGTTTTTCTCAAATGGCTTACAACGGTACTAATAAGGGGCGTTGGCTGATTTGAAAATCCTAACCATCAAAACCCCACTTAGCCGAAGCTTTTGTATTGGTTATAAATTTATTTTTTTCACTAGCCGAAGCAAAAGCTTCGGCGAACTTATTTAATGAGCAAAACTCCCAAATATATGCTGACAGCCTATGCCCTTTATTTATTGTTGGCACCAGTTATTTGTTCAATATCTTAGCAATAGATTCTCTGTCAACTTTTAAAGATTCCAAAATATATTCTGCATATTTTTTATTGGTCTTGAGCATTTTATCAAACATATCCATTAGTCCAGTCGCATATAACCTTTCATATACAGTCATACCTCCAAGGTCTGATACTTTACTTTTTGCTTTTATAACTGTTTCCTGGAGCTTATACCATTCAAGCGAATTATTAATTCTAACAATAATTTCACTGTCATTGTCGTTATGGATATCTCTTATTTCGAAATTCGATTCAGATGGATTTTCAATGTTTTTGAATTCATTTACCCGAAGATTAAATAACGCTTGTCCAAATCTCTGGTCTGGATGCTTTTTCAAGTAAATTCTAATCAGGTCTAATATTATTTTATGTTCCTTATTCACAATTTTCGTGTTTATTTGGAATAATTATTCGTAAATTTTAAAATCATGTTTATTGAATCCCAATTCAAAACACTATCAGTTGAGATTCTATTTATCAAGTCTTTATGATTTTTTAAGTCCGAGCTATTTTCAACTCCATTTAAGATTTCCACAACTCTTTGCAAAGCATTGTCCTTTTGATATTCTTTCGAACTTTCAAGCTTATTTATCAGTTTTATTTTATGCTTTATAAATGTCATGCCGAGTGTTTAATTGGTGCCAACGGGTTTGCTATGTGTTTTGCGGGTCATAGAAGCATTTCACTTTCAAATCCGCACTTAGCCAAATCTTTTATTTTCTTAAATTTAATTTTCCATCAAATCAAAGATTTGGCGGTTTTGCAACGAAGAACTGTGGTTGAATTACCCACTGAACCCCGCATTACATATAGCTTTTGTTGTGTGTTGTTGTTCCTCTACATTCTTCCTCTTTCAATCTTTTATATTTTTCAATTCCCCATAAAACAAGATAGGTTATAAATGAAAAAATTCCTGAAATAAACAGTCCTGTAAATACGGTGAAATTTCTGCCTACATCATTTATTAATTTATCCATCGTTTCCTCGTACAAAATAGCAGCTTCTTCTTCCGTGTAAATGTTTTCAGCGTTGAGTTCATATTTTTCTAAATCTTCCTTGATTTTAATATCAATCGATGCTGCCATTCCAACAATCAAAGCGTAAATAATAAGAAATTGACTAAAACTTATCCAGAATTTTCTAAATGTCGATTTAAAAGTCCATTTATTAGCTACTAAAATTAAAATCAATAGCAATCCACTTATTAATGGCGGGTAGCATAAAAAACTTGGAAATTCAATCATCATTTTCTTCTGTTATGTGTTCAATCTGGTTTGGATATTCCGATAGAAACAAATCCATATTATTCTCAGACATAATCTTCATTGATTCAGAACTTATAGCTGAGCCGCCACCTGTTGCTGTTGGTCTTATATCAAATGCAATATCAATTATATACTTTTCTGGTTTCAGATTATTGCAATTTGCTTTTAACCAATTTTCTAATTCGTCAATTTGAGTTGGCAAATCCCATAAATCATTGCATAACCAAGCTATTGATTCCGCGGTTTCTTGTTTATAAATACTTATTGGCATAATTGTTTTTTTCAATAACACACAACTTGTTAGTATGTGCACTATAAGTGCATATATTTTTAATATATCGTTATTAAAAGTGCACAATACATACCATATAGGTCAATATTGTGCACTTTTTTATTTTAAGTCGTATTCCATAGTTCATCAAGTGGGTTTACAATTTTACGAATTTCCTGATTAGAAACGTGTGTATAAATTTCGGTTGTTTTTGAAGAACTATGTCCTAAAAGTACCTGAATATATCTTAAGTCAACACCTTGTTCAAGCAAGTGTGTTGCAAAAGAATGTCGTAACATGTGCGGAGTTATTCTTCTCTTTATATTTGCTTTTTGACTAGCGTAATTCAAAATATTACGTATGCTGGTTGCACTATATTGTGAGGCTGGTTCGCGACCTTCAAATAGCCATTTTTCAGGCTTGTATTTTTTGTAATATTCACGGAGTTCAATAAGTAAATGAGGTGACAAAATGGAGTAACGGTCCTTATTACCTTTAGCTTGGTATATTCTTATCTGATTGCGTTCAGAAATTATATCAGTAATCTCCAGATTAATAAGTTCTTTACGTCTGAGACCTGCAGAATAAATTAATGATAAAATACACCTGTGCTTAATGTTCCTACATTGTTTAATTATTGAAATAACTTCTTTTTTACTAAGAACTTTAGGTAATTGTTTTTGTGTTCGAGGTCTTTCTAAATTATAGTATTCTTTGCTTTTTCCAAGTACTTTTTCGTAATAAAACTTAATTGCATTAATCAATTGATTTTGTTGGCTTATCGAAATAATGTCATTTTGTACCTGATGATGTAAGTATTCATTAATTTCGTCAATACCTATTTCTGAAAGATTAGCATCCTTAAATACAGTACAAAAATCTCTCATGTATTTCGAATAAGTTCTTATAGTACTCTCGCTATATCTAAGTCTTTCTAATTTCTCCAAATAGCCTTTGGGTAAGCTTATTTGTTTATTTAGTTTCTTGTTTTGCTTCTGAATTCTTAATGGTTCATGAGCAATTGCTATTATATCATATTCGGCAAATACTTGTTTAAACATTTTAAAATCAAACTCCCGTCTGGCAATCCACCAGCATTTTTTTGTTTGGCTCCAACGGACAGGAAAATGCTGCTTTAACAAGTTTACAATTTGAGAATTGTACTCAAACTGCAACAAAACAACTTTCTTGCCTTTATGATGATCCGATGAGAGTTTTATTTGTGTGCCCATTTACTTTACAGGAATAATGTTCATGAAATTACAAAAGCTAAATCAGTAAACAAAATAATTGCTTGTTATCCTTAATTAAAATTACAAATCACTTTAAAATAAGATTCTTCTGTGTTTTAAATGTTAATAATGTAGATTTTTAGCTATTACTGCTTATCGAAAAAAGAAATCATAAAAAAATTTGTAAAACTATGCCTGTATTTTCAAGAGGTAGAGCATGATATGAACAAAAAAATAAGAAAAGTGTTTTGTAGAATTAAATGCATTTCTTAACTTAAATCTAGATTTCGAAGAAATCATTTGTTGAAAAGAGGGGATAGGACTAATCATCAATATCAACAAATATGAAACTACACTTTAATTTATACTGTGAATCAGCTGGCATTAATTCAAGTTGATCAACAAAAATTTTTTCAAAGGCGTATTCTTTTTCGCTAAAAGCAAATGTAGCTTTACAATTTGATAAAGCTTTTTTTAGGGATTATATACAGAAAACGACTGTAAGCCCTGCCAATAAAGCTCTGAAGGTACTCTTTGAATTTTCCCGCGATGTGTTTCCGACACCGAAAATACCCTTCGTATTTTCCTGCGAAGTGTTTCCGGCACTGAAAATGGTCTCCCAGTTTTCTGGTGATGTATTTCCGGTCCCGAAAATGCCTTTCCAGTTTTCTGGTGGTGGGTTTCCGGCACCGAAAATGCCTTTCCAGTTTTCTGGTGATGAGTTTCCGGCACCGAAAATGTCTTCCCAGTTTTCTGATAGTTGATTTTCTACACCAGGAATAAGCACTTTTTATAGCCAATTGTATTTCTGAAACTTGTAAAGTGAAATTTTCGATGTTTACATACATCATTTAAGTGTGAAATAGTAAGGGAGTATAGAATTTACTCCAATTGTTTAACCAATAAAATTGAAGATATGCCATACTTGGAATATCCTAAATCTGATTTGAAAAGAAATGATTTTTTAAATCAGTGCTTAAACACCACAGAAAAAGACAAAGAGCTTGGTGTTATTTATCTGCCAGAGTTGGTAGTTAGTGAGTTATTACGATTGAAGCCTGAATTTAATCTTTTATTTGAAAAACTTAAAACCAGTTTATCGGATAAAGAAAAGGAAGTTCGCGAAAAGAATCAAAGTGTAGACATTTTGCATGTTTACGTCCGTGATTTTTGGGTTGTAGCAAAACGTAGAGCCATTCGATTAGATCAGCCTGCTGAAGTGTTTACCAAACTGGGTTTACCATTATCGGGTGATATTCCGAATTTAAACAATGAGAAGGAGATTTTGGCTGCTGCAACTCATATTGTAAAGGGTGATGCTAGTCTGGTTGCCAATTCTTATCCTGCCATGGAAAATCCTAGCGCTGCTGAAGTGGAAGAGAAGTTATTAGTAGCACAGAAGGAGAGGGATGACATTGCTCCTGCAGATCGTAGCTATAATATCTTTCAGAAGGAAGTGAGTAGTATGCGTATTCCGGTTGATACATTAATAAAGGATATTGCGGATCATTTGCAATTTGCCTTAAGAAAGGAAACAGAATCGAATCAACGTAGAATAATGCGAACTTATGGTTTCGAATACCGATACCTGAAGGGTGAACCTGAAGCAGAAGTTGAAAGTGAAGTTGTTGAAAATGAATAGTGAACCCATGGGCATGTAATCCCAAAGATTCACTATCACTATGTAACAATGTGCTCTGTTGATCTTTTAATGCATGTGTGTCAAATGTCTGTAAACTATTTTGCACATGCCACGAAAGACAATGGAGCCATTGTTTTGTAAAGCTAACAAATGAGAGCTATCAAAGCAATTATAAGTGTATTTTTTGCTATGATAAATTACGAATGAGATTCTTTTGTTTAGACAGAATCGGTAGGAATGGAAAAATAAAATGTACTTCCCTGATTGTATTCAGATTCAACCCAAATACTACCATTAAGCATTTTAACATTGGCTTTGGCAATCGACAAGCCAAGCCCTAAGCCTTCGTTATTACGGCTTAAGTTTAAATCAGCCGATACAAAGCGATCAAATATCGCATGAGTGCGATTATCAGGAATTCCTATGCCCGTATCTTTTATCGAAACAATTGCATTTTGATGCTCTATTTTGCAAGTCAATTTGATTTCACCTTTTTCGGTAAATTTTATGGCATTGTTAAGTAAATGTGATAAAATGCTTCTTAAAATATTTTCGTCCGTTCTTATCAGGCTTTCTGTATCATTTAAATTATTTTGGTATTTTAATTCTATCCCTTTATTTTTGGCTTGCTCGGAATAAATATCAGCATGATATTTCAGTAAATCATTTAAATTAACCGAAGTGAAATGTAGTTTCTTCTGCTTGGTTTCTATGGAGGATATTTCAAGAATATCATTAATGGTATTCAAAAGTCGTTCTCCATTTAAAGAGATGATGCTTAAATATCTTTTTCCGGAATCTTTTACATGTGAATCTTTTAAGATATCAATAAAACCTAATATCCCATTTAATGGGGTTCTAATTTCGTGAGATACATTCTGAAGAAAAACCGTTTTAAGTTGATCGCTTTCCTCTGCTTTTTCCTTGGCAATTGTTAATTCGTTGTTTCTAATTTTTAGAATTTTGGTTTTTTGATCGACTTGTTGGCGCAGTACAAAAACAAAAATTGATATTATAACTAAGCAGGCAAGAATAATTCCCACACCCCATTTTACGACCTCAGGAATATTGGTTTTACTTTTGGTATACCATTTATTTAGCGATTGGTAAAATTCTGAGTCAACATCCTTCTTTAATGTAATAATACCCTGATTGATCTTTATTCGTGTTTCGGGATCAAGATTTTTAGACATTCCATAATGAAGCTCCGAAAGATCCAGAATCACTCCAGTAGGACGTATGGATGGATCACACAATTCAGAAAAATAAAAGAAACGATAAGCTGCTATAACATCTATCTCTTCCTCGTGTATGGCATTTGCTAATTGATAAAAATCGCCATAGGAGAGTATTTCACAGTCGATATTATCTGTTTCAGTTCTTTCAATAATTACTTCCTTTTGTCTTGAACTATTGATAACTCCAATTCGCTTTCCTCTTAAATCGTAAGCATCGTGAATGGGAGCTTGTTTCGTGGTGAAAATTTCCAACCAGGTACTCAGTAAAGGAACTGTTAAATTAAATAAAGAATCGCGTTCGGGCGAATAGGTCATGTCCGGAAGAATATCCAACTCACCTTTTTCGAGCATTTTTATCAGTAAGGACCAGTTGTCATGAACAAATTCTAGTTTTAGATTTTCTTTTTCTGCAACATTCCTTAATACATCAATAAAAACTCCATCAGCCTCATTGTTTTTATTCATAAAAATCTTGGGAGGATTGTCATAAATTCCAACCTTTATTGTTTTTTCCTCCTGATTGTGTTGAGACAAAACACAATTGGACAGGAGCAAAAAGGCAAAGAATAAAAGGATTTGAGTTAATTTCATTTATCGAAGATGAATTATTAGAAATGCAAAATAAAGAAAACCATTCATTTATAGTAATTTTAGGAGCAATACTTCCCAATGATGATTTTTTATCTTCTTAATGTTTGATTGTATTTCTGGTCCTTATTATTTATCAAGAAGCTCAAGCGTTACCAGATAAGCACAATGATCAGAGGCTATGGTATCATTAATCACCTGAGTTTTCAATACTTTCCATCTGTTCTTCGGATAGAATAGTACATAGTCGATTTTCTCTGCAGGCACACCCGATGGATAGGTAAAATCGATATTCTCTTTAGTGTAGCTTGGCGTCCACATCTCTTCCAGAGTAGTAATAGTATGACTGGCTGGAACGGCATTTAAATCTCCCGCCAAAATAGTTGGATAGGCATTGGCTTTGAATAGTTCATTTATTTTATTGGCTTGCGAAAGGCGAACGGTTTCATTATCTAAATGATCGAGGTGAGTACCTATAAATGCAATGGTATCATTGGAATCAAGGGTACAAACAATTTCCAAGGCAGAACGAGGTTCATTGCCTGGCGAATAGGGTAGAGCAAGATTTCGCGTGCTTAAAAATGTGTGTTTCGATAGTATTCCTTCCCCATATTCGCCACCATCGTAATGCATGGCTCTGGCAAACAGAGGAATCATTTTTGTTCGGTAGGCCAGTTCTGTGGTTAAGTCATATTTTTTGGCTCTTTGGGTTTTAAAATCTACCTCTTGCATGGCTACGAAATCGGCATCTGCATCTTTTATCACCTTTGCAATTACATCTAAATTAAAATCACCTTTTGTAGTAGCCCCATGCAGTATGTTAAAACTAAGGACTTTCACAATTTTATTGCCATCTGATTTCGATTGAGCATGTACCGAGGCATTTAGGAGAAGTGCCAGAAGAAGAAGTTTTGTTTTCAATTTCATTTTATGGATTTGAGTTTGTTATTTAAGTATGTCTTGTATTTTTAATTGTAATGCAGGAATCACTTCCTTTATAAACCATTCATTTTTTGCCATCCAAATGTTATTTCGTGGCGATGGGTGGGGCAGAACAAAGTATTTGGGCAAATAGCTTTTGTAATTTTCAACCCTTGTGGTCAGATTCTTTTTCACTTGTTCTCTTAGGTAATAATCTTGTGCATGCTTACCTATTAATACGATCAATTCCACTTCGTTTAGTTGATTTAAAAGTAGCTTGTGCCATTGTGGGGCACACTCTTTTCGTGGTGGAATATCTCCCGACTTTCCCCTTCCGGGATAACAAAAGCCCATGGGAATTAAGGCGATCTTTTCAGGATCGTAAAAAGTAGCATCATCAATTCCCATCCATTTCTTTAAATTTTCACCACTCTTATCATCCCAGGGAATTCCGGTGTTGTGGGCAGCCAATCCTGGTGCCTGACCTATGATTACAATTTTACTTTTTGAGTGAGCAGTAAAAATGGGTTTGGGATCAAGTGGTAAACAGGTTTCACAGGTTCTGCATTTTAATATGTCTTGTATCAGTTGTTTCATTTTACACTCTCTTCCAAATCAACAGTTCATTGTATTGGTGAATCGAAAATACATAATTTTTACATGCTCATCAACAATAGAATAGATGTAACAGGAAGGAAGAATAGATTCGACCCATTTAGGCTCGTATGCTTATAAATAATATCAGCTATAAACATCTGACTCATAATGAGTCAAATTAATGGGAGATAAAGATTGAAATTTGTATGGGTTGAGTGCACAGCACAAATTGTTCCAATACAATAGTAGTGATATTGGTTTAGATTTCTTTGGTTGGAAGGCTAAGATTGTTTCAGGAAAATTGAATTGAAAGAAAATGAGGACTCCCTTTTTAATAGAAGTCCTCATCAATTGTAATTTACACCTTTTTCTTTTTATCGATTTCTGATGGCTGGCGCATCCAATCTTTGGTTATAATCATGTAATCAGGATCGACCAGGAGCGTATTTGGTTTTCGTTTCACGCTAAATTGTATTTTATTTTTACCTGATTTTAATTTTATTTTTCGATTGTATAACTCCTTGTTTTTAGAGTTAAAAGCTCCAACTCCAATATAATCGTTGCAATCTGCTGGGCTTTCTTCACCCTTTTCGTTCACATAGTATTTTTCTATGTCGATAATAGCATCAACGGTATAGGTAAAATCCTTGTTTCGTGTATAGCTAACAGAATCTATTTTGGTTTTATAAAGGGTAATTTTCTCAAGTACATCTTCCACAAAATACTGCAAGCTATCGGGTGTTTCTGCTTTTATTCTGCCAATTAAATCTTTACTTGTAGGATATGGGGCTCCTTTAAAAGCATAATCTTTCAAAAAATTACTTAGTACATTCATAAACTTGTCTTCGCCCAAATAGTTGCCAAGTGCATTCATTGCCAAAGCACCTTTCTGATAGTAAGTACTCTGTTGGTAGGGAGCAACTCTTGACAAAGGTCTTTCTCCGCGTTCTTCATTCTTTCTGGAGCTTACATATCTGAACAGCTCGTTTTTAAAGAACTTATTCATTCTCTCCTTATCGAAATAGGTTTTCATGCATTGCAGAGCACTGTACTGTGTGATAGATTCCATTAACATTTGTGATCCTTCCACATCTGCTGCTGCTACCTGGTGCGCCCACCACTGATGTGCCATTTCGTGCGCCGTTACAAAGAATGGGTAATCCATAATCTTTTGATCATTGCTTACATCTTCCTTATTTAATTCTCTTAAATCAGCAATAAAACCAATGCCTTCCGAGAAAGGAATCATGTTGGGGAAGGATTGGGCATAGCTGGAATATCTAGGGAACTCAACAATCCTTAGCTGGTCGAACTGATAAGGCGAATAGCATTGGGTATAGGTGTCCAATGAAATTTTAATTCCATTCATCATGTTATCCAAATTGTATTCATGTCCTTTGTGATAATAGATGCTTAAATCCACCAATTTGCCGTTCTCATCTTTCCATTGATCTGTTTTCACTTCGTATTTTCCCGATAGAATAGCATAGTAATTGATCATGGGATGTTCCGATTTGTAATGGAAATAATTTCTGCCTTCTTCTTGCCAGGATTTTAACAATTTTCCCGGTGTTAAAGCTGTTTGATCGGCAGAAGTACTAACTACAGCCTCAAAGTTGATGAAATGTGAATCATTGGAGATAAAATGTTGCTGTATTCCATTCGGATCATCAATGCTTCTTACAATTTCACGTTCTGGCAGATTGTGTTTTTCTCGGGTTCTCTTGTCTGTCAGTTCTCCATCTGCTTTGTATCCAATCGAGGGGAAGAGAGAATTGTATAGGAATGTCCCGTTCTTTTGGCAAATATTATTGGCGCCTTTCAAGGTAAATCCATCATTCATTCCTTCAAAAGAAAAATCTAACTTTAGTCTCTCATTTGGCTGTAATGCCTGCGATAGCTGATATATTTTAATGTGCAACTCCTCGTCGCTACTAATTAGCTCTGCCTTTTGATCCAGTTCCAAACTTTGAATAAATTTATTTGAGTTGATATAGATCAAATCAATTGGAGAAGAACTCAGGTTTTGCATGGTAAATGTACCATTAGCATGAAAATCTCCACTCTCAGGATAAAGATCTGCTTGTAGTAAAACATCTGTTATTTTAGGTTGTTGAATGTTCTCATACTTTTTGTACTCTTTCTCATAGCGCACAGTTTCCAGCTCTCTCTGATAAGGGGTTTGAAAATCGCCTTTGATATTGGTATTGTAAAAAATGTAAGATCCCATTAGAAGAGTAGCAATTCCTAAAGCAAGAATACCTTTGCTGGCATTTCCTGTAAATCGTTGTTTCAATAGTTCAAAACGGGTGCGCCAATCGTTTTCGGTCTGACTTACCAATAGCTGGTTGGCAAAAACGATCAAGACTCCTGCAATAAGCAACCAATAGAATTTAAATATCCAGTAAGGAAGGAGCTCAAAGCCATATCCATTCATATCAGAATAGCTAACATGTGGACCAGAACCGTAAATTAGCAAAGGATGCTTTAAAATAAGGGCGACAAAATACTGATCTAAAACCCAATAAAGAACAATAAGTACATAGCCAAGATATTTGTTGTTGACTACGATATGAACCAGGAATGCCAATGCCATTAGTAGAAATGTATCCACGAAGTTGATGCCAAATTCAGATATAAAATACAAGGACAATTCATATTTATAGTATCCTGCCATACTCTGAACGATTACGCCACAGATAATCAATAGTAATTTAATGAATGTTATTCCACTTACTAAGGCTATGAATTTACTTGCCAGACTTACCCAACGAGGAAGCGGATAGGTTTGGAATATTTCATGGACTTTTTTATCACGATCGCGCCAAATCATTTCTCCAGAAAATAAGAGGACAATGATAAAAATAAACAGTTGAATGCTACCTCCAAATATTTGTAGCACCTGGTAAGTCACCGGATAGGTATTGGTATCGTATATTTTACCTATGCCTTTTGATGCCACGAATAAGAAGATGACAACAATTAAGGAAATCAACCAGAAATAGGCACTTCCAAAAAGTTTTCGGGTTTCGAAACGAGTCAATTGCCATAGACTTTGCAGCTTATTCTGAACTTGAGACACTTCTGGTAATTTGGTAATGATATGTTCATCATTTGTCTGGCTTTCAGCCTCAGTATTCTTTTTCTTTAGCAGTTGAAACTGGCGCAGATTGTAAACCAATCTGAAACGAAAATAAGTGAAAGTAATCAATAGGACTCCTAAGCCTACCCAAAGCATTCTGTTGTAAAGAAATACATTTTGAAGTGTAGCTCCGGTTTCATTCATGTCAGAGGCGGAGTTGCCTGTGGTCACTTTTAAAGATGCAGCAATTCCAAAGGGATCAAGAAGAGATGCCAGTGTTTGACTTTCCAAATCTCTGAAAAGACTCATAGCTACTCCGTATAGAATATAGAGTGCAAGAATGGAAATCCAGTTCACTACAGCATTGCGCAGGAGGATGCTTAGTGAGAAAAATATTGCACTTACAAAGAATACATTTGGAAGGATGCGAGTCAAATAAGGATGGATATAGGTCGTCCACTCATTGGGTCCCATATAAGACTGATTTAAATAGGGCATCAAACTGCCAATATAAAAACCTATACCTGCACCGGTAAAAGCAAAAAGACTTAGGACATAAGCTGCAGTAAATCGACCAAACAAATAATTTCCCTTTCGCAATGGAGTGCTGTACATTAGTTCCAGTGTGTTGTACTGGTAATCTTTCAGAACTACACTGGCGCAAATGGCAGCTACCAAAAAGATGCCCAGGTAGGAGAAAGTACCCAAGAAGATATCAACAACTCCAGGTGCATTGATGTAAACATTATCACCTGCAAATTGGATGTTGATTCCATCAATGGCACCACCGGCAGCATTTACAATGGCAAATGCGATCAGGAAGAGGATAGCCCAGTAGATGTAGACTGCAGGACGACTTAAAGCTCGTTTTATTTCGAATCTGAATATTTCGTAGAACATTGTGTTTTGTTTTTAATGAAGAATAAAGCAATTTGTATCTGCTTATTTAATAGCCGAGAAATAGACATCCTCCAGGTCTGGTGAGACATTCGAAAATCCATTATCGGGATGCTCCTCTTGCAGAATGTGAATTAATGGCTTGCCTTCGTTCAAATGAGAGGTAATCAGTTGATAACTGGCTTGGTATTCTTCTATTTCCTGTTTACTAATTCGCTTCTCCCAGATTTTACCATTCAATTCCTGAATCAAATCCGATGGACGACCGTTTACCAATACTTCTCCATGATTGATAATAGCCATATCATTGCACAGGTCTTTTACGTCATCTACAATGTGGGTAGAAAGAATCACCACCTTGTCTTCACTAATTTCGCTTAATAGGTTGTTGAATCGGTTGCGTTCGGCTGGATCCAAGCCTGCGGTTGGTTCATCTACAATAATCAATTCCGGTTTCCCCAGAAGAGCTAGGGCAATTCCAAAACGCTGTTTCATACCACCACTAAAGGTGTGAACGCTCTTCTTTCTGTCCTTGTACAGGTTTACCTGATTCAAAAGAAACTGAACCATCTCCTGGCGTTCCGATTTGACATGAATGCCTTTTAAAACTGCAAAATGAGTAAGCAACTCTTGAGCGCTAATGCGAGGGTAGACACCAAAATCCTGTGGAAGATACCCCAGGACCTTTTTAATCGCGTCCTTTTCTTTGATCACATCCATACCATTAAAAGTGATGATACCTTCATCGGGATCCTGAAGAGTTGCTATGGTCCGCATAAGAGAGGATTTTCCAGCTCCATTTGGTCCCAATAGACCGAACATGCCGTTTCCAATTGTCAGGTTTAAATTGTTTAATGCCTTTACTCCATTAGGGTAGGTCTTTGATATATTGTTTATGCTTAATTCCATATTATGTGTGTTTTGATTGTTACTACAAGAGTGTTTACCGAACTTTGTAACTGCTAACTGCTAACTGCTAACTGCTAACTGCTAACTGCTAACTGCTAACTGCTAACTGCTAACTGCTAACTGCTAACTGCTAACTGCTTAGTTTTCCATTTTCATTACTTTTCCGCCCATGGCTTTCATTTCATTCAATTTCTCTTCCTGAAGATCCTCGAATTGTTCGGAAGTGATTTCTTCTGATTCAAGAGGAATGAGTTGCCTGGTATCAATTTCCTGCGAAAAGGATATGGCTAAAAAGCTTATCTTCTCATTTTCAATGGCTAAAATGGCTCCGTCGAGAAATAAGGGTACCATTGGTGTTAGGTGCTTTGGCAACTCCTTGCTTACCCAAAAGCTGTGGGTGTCATCCGCGCTTTTGTATTCATCGCAAGCAAAGTTTAGGATTTTTTTGCTATTGCCCGTAGGTTTGGCATCGTCAACATCTATTGTATTTTCTGTATGGTAGAGTTCATCATCTATATCAATGTATTTTCGATATATTTCCTTTTGAAAATTAATCCAGGTTGGTTTATCCGATCCGCCTACATTAATTACCATGCCTTTGGGCGAATCTGTTGGCAGATTTTTTAAGCATCCTTTTTCTTCATTAAAAATGAACTGAATTTTTTTTGTAGTGGTTTCAGGAATCATCGCCTTAAGTGCTTGTTGTTTTGGACTCAGACTTTTGTGTAGGTTAATGCTTTGTTCGTAAACAATTGTGCCTTGCTTTTGTGCAGATACGAAGTTGACTATTAAAAGCATTACCAGGGTTGATAGGATAATTTTCTTCATGTTTCAAATATTTTAAATGTTGAATTGAATGTTTTTTTATTGATCACATCAACAAATGTATCGGGTGATGAACAGAAACTAGGTTAATGCTCTGTTATCTACTGTTAACGTGTGTTAACGGTGGGGTGAAGGCTTGGAAAATGAAGAAGATTAGTTGTACTTTAGTGCTGAGAAATTAAAATAATTATATAAAATCACCATGATAAAACGCATTCGCATAATTCTGATTTTAGTTTTTGTATCCATGTTAGGGGTTGTTTTACTTCAGGTATATTGGATTAGGCAATCCTATCAAATTAATAAGGAACAATTGCAAAAAGAGTTGAACCTGGCTTTGGAAAAAAGTGTGAAGGTGGAAATGAATGAGCGAATGAACGGTCAGGCAGAAATCATTTTCAGAGGTGAGAATGCTGCGGTAATGACAGTGAAGAAAGATTCGATTCCAAATGTGAAAATGGATTCTCTATTAAATAAAGTTTTTAATAGTCAGGATTCTGGAAGGGCAGAGTTTACCATGCACATAAATTCGGTTGGTGTTTCGGGAGATAATATTGACTCTATTCCTGAAAAATTCGAATTTAGAATTAAGGAGATGGTGGCTTCTATGCTTTCCAGTGAAATGAGTGGTGGATTTAAGGCAAATATCCAAAGGATTGATTCTTTGTTTACCAATGAGTTATTGGATAGGGAAATTGAATTGCCTTATAATATAGAACAATTAACCAGGCAAGATTCCACTTTTGTAAGTTCCACAAGCATTAGCTATGATACGATAAATTCATTGAAGACTCGATCTTTTCAGACAGATATTATGGGTAACGAGAGGTTGAGAGTGAGAATATTGAATGAGCAGGAAGTAATACTGGAAAGAATGTTGACAGGTGTGCTGGCATCCTTAATATTGATATTGTTTGTTTTGATTTGTTTTATTTACATGCTGCTTACCATTTTTAAACAGAAGAAACTTTCGCAAATAAAAAGTGATTTCATCAACAACATGACTCATGAATTGAAAACGCCAATTGCCACGGTTTCAGCCATTGTAGAATCCATGCAAAGTTTTGGTGTCTTGGATGATAATGAGAAAACTCAGAAATATCTTACCGTGTCTCAAACGGAGTTAGGAAGATTATCAGGATTGGTAGAGAAGGTTTTAAATATGGCTCGTGAAGAGAGAGAACCTCTTCAAATGCATATCGAAGAATTGAACTTCCGTGAAATCTGTGACAACATCATCAACAGTCAAAAAATGAAACAGGAAGAGAAGGAAGTTTCTTTTGACCTAAAGATAGATGAGGAAGCGGAGAGATTGAAGGTAGATCGTTTTCATATGGTGAATGTGATGCAAAACTTAATTGAGAACAGTATCAAGTATTCAGGTAATCCAGTTCATATTAAAATTGAATGCCAACGCAAACCTGACTTTATTCAAATTAGTGTGAGTGATAATGGAAATGGTATTCATAAGAAACATCAGGCTAAGGTTTTCGATCAGTTTTATCGTGTTCCAACTGGTGATGTTCACAATGTTAAAGGATTTGGCTTAGGCTTGCACTATGTAAGAAACATTATTGAGAAACATAGTGGGAAAATTGGTTTAAGTAGCGAAGCAGGAAGAGGAAGTACATTTACAATTAATTTACCGTGTTAGTCATGAAAAAGACAATTAAAATATTGTTCGTAGAAGACGAAGAAGCCTTAGGAATGGTGGTGAGTGACAGTCTAAAAAGTCGTGGATTTGAAGTGGATTACTACTCCGATGGGGAAAGTGCTTTGCAAGCTGCCTTATCAAATGAATATAACGTATTGGTTCTTGACGTAATGTTGCCTAAAATGGATGGCTTTAGCATGGCTAAGGAATATCGTAAAGTAAACAGGGAAACACCAATTATCTTCCTTACGGCACGATCGCAGACCGAAGACGTAGTGGAAGGTTTTGAATTGGGTGGAAATGACTATTTGAAGAAGCCTTTCAGTATGGAGGAGTTAATTGTACGCATTAAGGCTTTGGCAGGAAGAACTGTAAATACTGACGAGAGTCAATTGGAAACATGTTTTGTTGGGAAATACAAATTTGATATTATCAAACAATCCCTCGAATTAAATGATAAGACAAAGAGCTTGACACATCGGGAAGCTCAAGTACTATTGATGCTTTTTGAGAAAAGAAATCAGGTTTTGGAACGCAAATTAGTTCTGGATCAGCTTTGGGGTGATGATTCCTTTTTTAATGCGCGAAGTATGGATGTATTTATTACTCGACTTAGAAAGTATCTGAGAGATGATCCCAATATACAGATTGTGAATATTCGGGGCATCGGCTACAAGTTGATGCTGTAAAATTGGCTCAAAAAGAAGAGAATTAATGATTTTTTGGCGTAGTATACTGTAAATATATCTTATAAATTATCCATCTTAACGTCTTATTTTATCGCTTATCTAAAAAATTAAAGATAAGTGTCCTTCCAATATGAATTCAATCGTGATAGCCATATTTTTGTTCAACTGTAATTAATATTTAATTCTTAAATACGATAACAAATGAACACAAGAATGAATCAATTTAAAAGATTTTTTGTCTTTGTACTTGTGGCGGCTTGTACATGTGTACAATCTGTAGCTCAGGTAAATTATGAGAAGAGAGAAGACATTCCAGCAAAATACAAGTGGAATTTTTCGGATATCTATGCCAATTGGGAAGCTTGGGAAGCTGATTTCAAAGCCATCTCTAAGGACATGGAAAAAATACAAAGCTTTAAAGGCAAATTAGGAGAGAATTCTGAAAACTTAGCAGAAATGTTAAAGATTCAGGAAGATTTAATGAAGAAGGCTTACAAAGTATACCAATTCGTTTCATTCCAGAGTACGGTAGATATGCGTAATATGGAATTGCAGGCGAAGTTACAGCAAGTGCAGATCTTATTTTCGCAGTTTGGTGTTGCTACAGCATGGATTTCTCCAGAGATGATTCAGATTCCTGAAGCTACCATGAAAGAGTGGGTTGCAAGCAATCCTGCTTTAAAAGATCACAAATTCGATTTATTGGACATGTACCGTCTTCAGAAGCACGTGTTGACTGAAGAAATGGAGCAATTGATGTCTTTCTATTCTCAGGTTTCAGGAACAGCAGGAAAAGTGTTTACTGCGCTTTCGACTGCTGATATCGAATTTCAGGAAGTGGAATTGTCAGATGGTAAAAAGGTAAAAGTAACTCCAGGTGTTTACTCACAAATTGTGACCAACAACCTAAATCAGGAAGATCGTAAGAAAGCTTATGAGGCTCTTTACGATGTATATTACAAGAACAAGAATGCTTATGCTGCCATTTACCAGGGCGTAATTGAGTCGGAATGGTCGAATGCTCGTGCAAGAAAATATGAGTCTTGTTTAGATGCAAAACTAGAAGGTAATAACATTCCTAAAGATGTGTACTTGAATCTTGTGAATACTGTAAGAGAGAATACTGCACCAGTACAGAAGTATGTGAAACTTCGTAAGAAAGTTTTAGGTTTAGAGAAGTACTACGGATTCGATGGATCTATCAGCTTAACGGATTTCAATAAGAATTATCCTTACGATGAGGCTGTAGATGTAGTTACTGAGTCAGTTCTTCCATTAGGGAAAGATTACCAGGAGAAGTTGAAAGTAGCTACCTCAAGCGGTTGGTTAGATGTATATGAGAATCCAGGTAAGAGATCCGGAGCATTTTCTGCAGGTGTTTATGGTGTTCACCCATACATGTTGTTGAACTACAATGGAACTTTAGATTATGTGTTTACTTTAGCTCACGAGTTGGGTCATACCATGCACACAACATTATCAAACGAGAATCAGCCATTTGCAACTCACGGTTACACCATTTTTGTTGCTGAGGTTGCTTCAACTTTCAACGAACGTTTGTTGTTGGATCACATGATGAAAAATACAGATAATCCTAAGGAGAGAATTGCATTGTTGACTCAATCAATCGAAGGAATTATTGGAACATTCTTCGCTCAAACCATGTTTGCTGATTACGAATACCAGGTTCACACTATGGTGGAGCAGGGACAGCCTGTAAATGCTGATATCCTAACTAAAGTTTGGGGCGATATCGCAAACAAATATTATGGCGATGTAACTGAGAAAACGAAGTACTCAAACTACCCTTGGACAAGAATTCCTCACTTTTACAATTCTCCTTACTACGTGTACCAATACGCAACTTGTTTTGCATCGTCTGCTAAATTGTACAAAGATGTAACCGAAGGGACCAAGAAAGAGAAGAAAGAAGCATTGGAGAGATATACTACTTTGTTAAAATCGGGTGGTAACGATTTCCCAATGGAGCAGTTGAAAAAAGCTGGTGTTGATTTGTCGAAACCAGAAACTATTTTAGCTGTTATCAATCAGTTGGATCAGTTGGTTGATCAATTGGCTGTTGAGCTTGAGAAGTTAGAGAAATAAGATTATTTCTGAAAATATATGTTGAAAAGGCAGCCTAATGGGCTGCCTTTTTTATGTTGATAGTTGTACGTGAGATTACTCAGCAATTGCTACTACAATTTTTAATTTTTGTTTTCTAGCTCTTCAATTATCTTTTCTGCATTACTATTGCCAGGATCGAGCTCTAATGCTTTTTTGTAATTTACCACAGCAAGATCTTTTTGTCCATCCTTTAGGAATGCTTCACCCAAACTATCGTAAACATTGCTCGATTTTGGGAATCGATCTACATTGATCTTAAATACAGCAATTGCTTCTTTTAACTTTCCACTTTGTAAAAATTGATAACCAATCCTGTTAAACTCATTTTCTTTTAAGGCATAGATTTCAGAATCTTTATTAGCCTTGAACCACTTTAAACCAGAATTTAAATCTTTCTTATTAATCAATTCAAATAATGCTTTCGCAAGTGATTTTTTAGGCATATCGTAAGTAAGATCATACAATATTCCTGTTATGGCATTACTGATTTCTCCTAAATTGGTGCCTCCGGTATTGTTTAGCAATACAATCAGATGTTTATCTTCAGGAAATCGGGTAATAATAGTGTTGAATCCATTGATACCACCTCCATGAGTAATGCTGTATACCTTTTCATCAGTGTTACCAATTTTTTGCTCGCCAGTACTCCAACCATAGGCATAAAATCTGTTTCCAGTAGGCATGTGCTCTCCAAAAAACAGATCCATTCCTTCTTTCGAAAGTAATTGGTTTGTATATAAGGTTTGATCCCATAAATACAAATCTTCCACTGTGGAGTAGAGCGAACCTGCAGCGTAAGGAAGAGACATATCCAAATAAGGAGCATTGATAAAACCATCTCCTCTTTTTTCGTAGCCAGTAGCTCTGTTTTTCATGATTGTCCCGTGGTGATCGAAGCCCGAATTCTTCATGTTTAGAGGAGTGAAAATTCTCTCCTGTAATGCTTCTTCGTACGATTTACCGGTTATTTTCTCAATAATCACGCCCAATAGAAAGTATCCAGAGTTATTGTATCTGAATTTCTCTCCTGGCTGAAATTGAAGTGTAGAATCCGCAAAAAAGTGTGTGAATTCCATAGGCTGATAGGAGTCTCGACTCATATCTTTAAAGAAATTAGGATAGGAAGTATAGCTGGGAATGCCCGAGGTATGAGTCAACAATTGATGAATGGTAACCTTATCTCCATTTATTTTGGAATAGTTTGGGAGGTATTCAGATATTGTCGCATCCAGCTTTAATTTTCCTTCTTCCTTAAGTTGAAGAATCAGCATGGCTGTGAATTGCTTGGTGATTGATCCCAGGCGATGTTTTGTATTTGCTTTGTTGGGAATATCCCATTCCATATTGGCTAAGCCAAATCCTTTTTTGTAAATCACTTTACCATTTTCTGCTACTAAAACAGATCCATTAAATTGACTGTATTCAGTATACTTTTCAAGTACTTTATCCAGCTTCTCTTTTTTTGTTTGTCCGTTAGAGTGGAGAGAAGTGGATAGTAAGAAAAATAGAACTGTAAGAATTGATATGAATGTGCGTGCGTGTGTAATTTTTTTCATTTTAGATTGAATTAAGAATTAAACTCAATTGGGAAGGAGTAGGGTGGTTTTGAATAGCACTCCTCAATTTACAACTCTTTTTTCTCTCTGCAAAAATGAATTTTTCCCATAAAAAAACAGCATCAAAGACCAAGTCTTCGATGCTGTAGTTGATATGCTAATATAATAAAAGTAGGACCGGATCATAAGATTGAAGTAATCTCAATCTAAATATCCCACTATTTTGATCCGGTCACTTTCCCCACAAATAATGTGTTTAGTTATTGGTCCATCCACCGCCAAGAGCCAGGTAAAGCTTAACAATGGAGTTCAATTGCTTGTATTTTGAATCAATCATATTAATTTCAGAAGAAAGTGCATTGCTTCTAGCTGTTAACACCTCCAGATAGGTTGTGTTTTGATAAGCATTATTCAGCAATTCTTCTGAATAGCTTACAGCATCGGTTAAGGCTTTCAGCTCTTGTTTTCTGATTTCAAATTTGTTTCCTTCACTCTGATAAGTATACAATGCATCCGAAACCTCTTTGCTCGCATTTAGAACTGATTTTTTGAAATTGTACCTGGCTTCAGCTTGTTGTGCCTTTGCAACCTCGTGTTGTGTTCTAACCTTTCTCTTGTTGAACAGAGGTTGGGTTAAATTTCCTACTACATTGCTGAAGATAGCTCCTGAATCAAACCAATCATCAAAGTTAATACTCTCAAGACCTGCGCTTGCACTAAGGCTAATGCTAGGGTAGAAGTTGCTTTTGGCTACATTAGTCAATTCAAAGGCATTCATTAAGCCAAATTCAGCCACCATAACATCCGGACGATTTCTCAACAATTGAGCAGGAAAACCTGTTTTTAACTCAATTGTAATGTTTTGTTCATCCAGAGAACTTCTGTCTATTAAATAAGGACTTCTTCCTAATAATAGAGAAATAGTGTTTTCCAGTAGGGCAACATTTTGTTCCAAATCAAGCAGTAAGATTTGTGTGCTGTACAACTGAGCTTCGGTTTGCTTTACGGCAGCTTCGGTTACCTGTCCAGCTTCTTTTAAGCTTTTCATCGTTTCCAAACTTTCCTTACGATTGGTTACCGTTTTACTGGCTACAGCTACCTGAGCATCTAAAGCAACAAGCTGGTAATAGGTTGAAGCCATATTGGCAACCAAGCTACTTTCAACAGCTCTTCTCGATGCCTCACTTTGCAAGTACGAAGCTTGTGACGCTCTTTTATTGCTTCTAATTTTACCCCAGATGTCAGCTTCCCAGGAAACAGTACCCGTTAATTGGTAGTTCTCGTAATTAGGTCCATTACCGCCAGCAGCTACACCGGATTGACTATTGTCTGATAATTCGAAATTACCACCATTAGCACTTAAATTTAAGCTAGGGAGATAACCCATTTTACCTTGTTTATAGTAGGCTTCAGCGGCATTTACACGCTCAACAGCCATTAACAGATCCAGATTGGAATCCAAAGCCTCCTGAATGAGTGCATTTAATTTTGTATCGGTGAACAACTGATTCCATGGCATACTTGCCAAAGTGCTTGAATCAGTTGTAGATACATTTCTGTACTGGTCCTGAATTTCTATTTCAGGTTGCTGATATTTTTTGGCAACAAAACAGGACTGAAGACTGAATGCTGTCAAAACCAGACTAATGATTATATATCTTTTCTTCATTTTGCTCTAGATTATTCTGCTGTTTCCAATTCGTTTTCTTCCAACTTTGGAGCTCCAGTGATTTTTTCCTGAATAATTTGGAAAATCACAAAGAATGCAGGTATTACAAATACACCAAATATGGTTCCTATTAACATGCCTCCAACAGCACCAGTCCCAATAGAACGGTTACCAACTGCACCAGCGCCACTTGCTAGCATTAATGGCATTAAACCAAGAATAAAGGCGAAAGAGGTCATCAAGATTGGACGTAAACGAGCTTTAGCACCTTCTGCAGCTGCTTGAATAATTTCCATACCTTGTCGGCGACGTTGCAAAGCAAATTCCACAATAAGAATAGCATTTTTAGCCAGCAAACCAATCAACATGATCAAGGCAACCTGGAAATAAATATTATTTTCCAAACCAATGGTTTTTACAAAGAATATCGCTCCAAATATCCCGATAGGTAAGGATAGGATAATTGAGAATGGCAGTATGTAAGATTCGTACTGTGCGGCTAACAAGAAGTAAACAAAAATCAAACTCAAGGCAAATACCAAAATAGCTTGATTACCTGCTTTCTGTTCCTCACGAGTCATTCCTGAGAATTCGTATCCATAAGTAGCCGGTAATGTTTCTGCAGCAACTTCCTGAATTGCTTTAATAGCATCACCTGTACTATAACCTGGATTTACATTTCCGTTTATTGTCGCAGAGTTGAACAGGTTGAATCGGTTCACAACATCAGGTCCATTCACTTTTTTCATATTCACAAACTGGCTTACAGAAACCAATTCGTTTTGTGAATTTCGCACAAACACATTATTCATCGATTCAATGGTTTCACGATCTTCAGGTGAAGACTGAATCATCACGCGATATTGCTTACCAAAGCGGTTGAAATCGGCAGCATACCAACTTCCATAATATCCCTGCAGAGTCGAAAATAGTCCATTAACTGATATTCCTGCTTCTTTTACTTTCTCAACATTGACTTCCATTTCATATTGTGGAAATCCTGTGTTGAATGAAGTAATTGCATACTTAATCTCTGGTCGTTGGTTCAATGCTCCTAGGAATTGACCACTTTTAGCCATTAAATCACTAAACTCACCGTTTGATTTATCTTGCAAACGCATTTCGAATCCATCAGAATTACCAAATCCCCGGACTGTAGGAGGGGCAAAGAATAATATTCTGGCTTCGTTAATGCCTGCAGTTCTTCCAAATAATTGACCAATTAAGGCATTTACTTTTTGGTGATCTTCTTTACGCTGATTCCACTCTTTTAGTTTTATTACCGCAAATGCTTTCGATCCACCATTTGTACCACTCATTAAACTAAAACCGATAACGAACATCTTCTCTTGTACAACATCAATTTCGTTGATGATTTTTTCAACTTTACCAGCAACTTCAGTTGTTCTATCCAAAGTACTTCCTGGAGGTAAGGTAATATCACAGAAAATGATACCCTGATCTTCATTTGGAATAAATCCGGTTGGTGTTGTTTTAAAGAACCATCCTGCTAAAGCAATAAATACTACAAGTATAACTCCTGACAACCACTTTTTGCGAATCAGAAAACGAACCGAGTTGGTATATCGTTCAGTTACTGCATCGAATCCTGTGTTAAACGAAGTATAAAAACGATTAGCCAATCCTTTTTTGTGTTCTTCGCTTGGATCATGTGGTTTAAGTAAAATTGCACACAATGCTGGGCTTAAAGTCAATGCATTAATTGCTGAAATAACAATTGCAACTGCCAGTGTAATTGCAAATTGTTGGTAAAATGCTCCTGTTGGTCCCTCCAAAAATGAAACTGGAATAAATACCGCGGACATTACCAAGGTTATTGAAATAATAGCACCAGTAATTTCGCTCATAGCAGATATGGTTGCTTTTTTAGCACTCTTCGCTCCATTATCAAGTTTCGCATGGACTGCTTCAACCACCACAATGGCATCATCAACTACAATACCAATGGCCAAAACCAGTGCAAATAAGGTCAACATGTTGATTGAAAAACCAAATAAATTCAGGAAGAAGAATGTACCAACAATAGCAACTGGAACTGCAATTGCAGGAATCAAAGTTGATCTAAAATCCTGAAGAAATAAGAATACAACAAGAAATACCAAAAGGAATGCTTCAATTAAGGTGGTAACCACTTTGCTAATGGATGCTTCAAGGAAATCATTTGTATTAAATGGGATCACATAGTCAACGCCTTTAGGAAAATCCTTTTTTGCCTTTTCGAGTGTTGCAACAACCTCTTTAATAATTTCCTGAGCATTTGATCCGGAGGTTTGATAAACTGCAACAGCTACTGATGGGTTTCCATTTGTAATGTTTTTTGTTCCGTAATTAAATGCTCCTAATTCTACTTTTGCCACATCTTTTAATCTTAGAAAATCACTATTTCCTTCAGATCTTAAGATAATGTTCTCATATTCATTTTGGGTTGAAAGTTTTCCTTTGTAACGAATAACATATTCGAATGCCTGATTTGAATTCTCACCAAATTTTCCAGGTGCCGCTTCGAGATTTTGCTCATTTAATGCGTTTACAACATCTTGAGGTGTCAATCCGTAAGCAGCCATTTTTTCTGGTTTCAACCATATTCTCATTGAATAATCCCTTGAACCAAATACATTAGCACTACCAACACCATTTACCCTTTTGATCATAGGAATTAGGTTGATACGCGCGTAGTTTTCGATGAAGGTTGCATCGAAATCTTCATTATCAGTGTACAACGAAAAGAACATTAAAACACTATTCTGTACCTTTTCGGTTGTTACACCTGATTGAATTACTTGCTGAGGCAACTTGCTATTAACTGTAGCAACACGGTTTTGAACGTTAACAGCGGCAATATCTGGATTGGTTCCCAATTCGAAATAAACACTGATTGATGCAGTTCCATCGTTACTTGAGGTTGATGACATATAAGTCATATTTTCAACTCCGTTTACTGCTTCTTCGATTGGTACAACAACACTTTTTAAAATGGTCTCAGCATTTGCTCCTGGGTAAGTGGCTGAAATTTGAACCGTTGGAGGTGCAATCTCAGGAAACTGTTCTCGAGGTAATGAAGAAAGACCTAAAATCCCCAAAATTACGATGAGTATGGATATTACGGTCGATAGTACCGGCCGTTCAATAAATTTCTGTAACATGTTTTTTACTTGAAAATTGTAATAAAAAATTTACTTATTCTTTTGAAAATGCAGCATTACCAGGGTTGTTATCACCTGATTGAGGAATGATTTCCATTCCTTCTCTAAGCTTTATTAATCCATCAACAACAAACTTTTGTCCAGCTTGAACTCCATTTTTTACAATAAAATGGGTATCTGTAGTATTAGATACAATAACTTCTTTTGACTGTACTTTGTTATCTTTATTCACCAAGTAGACAAATTTCTTTCCTTGTAGTTCGAATGTAGCCTGCTGTGGTAGTAAAACGATGTTGTTAACATCAGATGGCATTTTAACTTTACCACTAATACCACTTCTTAGTAAGTGATTTGTATTTGGAAAAATTGCTCGGTAACTAATACTTCCTGTCCTAGAATTTACCATACCATTAATGGTTTCAATTCGTCCTTTTTCATCGTAAATTGTTCCATCAGCTAAAACCAATTCAACTTCTGGCATTTGCTCTATCTTTTCCTCAACACTACTACCATTTAACTGTCTGTTAAATTGTAATAATTGTTTCTCATTCAGAGTAAAATAAGCGTACACATTTTTAATATTAGAAACTGTTGTTAAAGGATTGGTTTCAGTTCTCCCAACCAAACTACCAACTTTATAAGGTAAGCTTCCAATCATTCCATCTACAGGACTTTTTATTATAGTATAATCTAGATTTTCTTTGGCATTTTGGTAATTTGCTTTTGCTGCAGCTAATTGTGCATTGGCAGCATTTAGGTTGCTTTTTGCAGTTTTTAATTGAACTGAACTAACAATATTTTTCTCAACCAATGGAGTTATCTTATCAACTTCAACCTGTGCTGATACAACCTGAGCTTCTGCAACCGAAATATTGGCTTTAGCGGCATTTACTTGTTGGTTTAAAGTTTCGGCACTTAGTTTAAAAAGCAATTGACCTTTTTTTACTTCGGCTCCTTCATCTACATAAATTCGATCAATAAATCCATCAACTTTAGGTCTAATCTCGATATTTTGAACTCCTTCGATATTGGCAGCATATTCTGTATATGTAGTTACATTCGATTTCTCTACAGTTTGCACAGGAAAAGGCATTGGACTATGTCCTGCTTGAGGTTGGTTTCCATTTTTGCATGAGGTAAATCCTAGTAGGAGGATTGCTATACCTGCGAATAAATAGTTTTTCTTCATTCTTTTATTTTTAGTTCTTTAAGTTCGACTGAAAACGAACTAGTGAGATATTGGTTTTGATTATTTATTTACAATTATTTGATTTATTAATCATCATTTATTTTAGTTCTTTAAGTTCGGGTAAATGCGAACCATGGGAAGCTAAAAATTTATTGAATTAGCTGATTAAAATTATTTAGACAGGTGATCGAAAATAGAACATTTCGCTTCAATATCTTTATGAAGTTGTTCTAACAGATTAATCGTATTGGTTAAAAAATCCAAATAGGGCATGTCGTGATCTATGGTATAATTTTTATCTTTTGAAGTTTGATTCGCTAATTGCTTGTATTCTCTAACCTGTATCAATAATTTTTGTTCTATGCGATACATTTTGATACTCTCATTTATTCTGGCTAAGAAACCTACAGGATTTAATGTGAAATATTTTTTTCTATCACCCGGTTTTGTGTGATAGGTTATAATTTCAGTTTTCTGAAGTGTTTTTAAATTTGTTGAAACAGTACTTTTACTTGCTCCAAGAAAATTAACCAATTCTTCAAATGTAGATCCATTTTCCTTATTAATAAGTAAAGTTGCAAATATACGAGCAGCAATAGGAGCAAGCTTTTCTTGCTTTTCCATAAACAGACCGTAGCTTTCTACAAGCAATTTTTTTTGATTTTCTAAATCGGTTTGATCTTTCATTTTTGTCATCTTTAACGATGCAAATATAACTACAGTTCGGTTTGTTCCGAACTAAAAAATGTTAAAAAACTACAAAGATCCTTTAGAAGACTGTAAATAGTAGTAAATGGAGCTATAAATTGAACAGGATTGATCTATTTTTTAAGAAATGAATTAATTAATTCAATAAATCCTTGACGGTAGATTTGTCCGATTGGAATTTTACATGTATCAGTTTCAATTTGATTTCCTTCAATTGAGTTAATTGCTCTCATTGCAACAATAAAGGATTTGTGCACACGTGGAAATTGATTTGAAGGCAATAACTCTTCCATACGCTTTACGGTTAACTTACTAACAATACTCCTTTCTTTAGTATGAATTTTAATATAATCGCCAAGACCTTCGATGTATTGAATTTCATTAAAATTTAACTTTATGGTTTTTTTATCCGCTTTTACAAATATGAAATCAGAAGTAAATTCAATATTGTTTTCTTTTACTATTTGAATTGGTTGATTTTTTAATTGCAATTTGTCTTCAATTTTTGAAATTGATTTCACAAATCTAGGAAATGGTATTGGTTTGTGTAAATAGTCAACCACATCTAATTCATAAGCATCTAAAGCATATTCTCGATAGGCAGTTGTAATTACTACAGCAGGCGCATCTTGTAAACTTTCCAGAAAATTCAATCCAGTTAATTTGGGCATATTAATATCCAAAAACATTGCATCTATTGATTGATTTCGTAGAATATCCATCGCTTCCAATGCATTTTTACATGATTTAATCAATTCAAGATGAGGAATATCTTGTATGTATTTCTCAAGAACTTTTCTAGCATGAATTTCATCATCAACTATGATACATTTAATTTTCATATTCGTAGTCATTAAGAAAGTGTTAAACTTAGGTGTGTTGAGTATAAATTATCAGTTTCAGATATTGTAAACTCATATCTTTTAGGAAATAACAAATTGAGTCTCTTTTTTACATTCTCAATTCCGAGACCACCATATTGTTCTTTTCTATTATCATTCTTCGATTCATCAATTGGATTATTGATTTTAAGATCGACTTTATTGTTGGAAACCTCTAGTTTGATATTGATCTCTGAAGAACTTTGCTCTGTTGAAATACCATGTTTAAATGCATTTTCTATTAATGGTATGAATAGGAGAGGTGGTATCTTATGTCCAGGATCTTCGCCTTTTATTTCGAGATTTATACTTGCGATATCTTCAACTCGTACAGATTCTAAATCGATATAGTTTCTTATAAATTGAATTTCCTTTTCAAGGTTCACTTCTTCATCCTTGCATTCATATAGCATGTAGCTAATAAGTTGACTAAGTTTTAGAATCATCTCAGGAGTCTTTTTTGAATCATAAAGACTCATTGAGTAAATATTATTTAGTGTATTGAAAAGAAAATGAGGATTTACCTGTGCTTTTAAAATACTGATTTCAGCTTCGAGCTGTTCCTGGGCTTTTTCAGTAAACTTTAAATTTTCATCTTTTAGTTTAATCCATTCTTTTACAAAATGAAATAAGGAACTTGATAAGACAAAAATATTTGTCTTAAAAAAGTTCATGACTATTAGTCTACTAGGGTTATCTCCTGCTACTTTTTGAAAATGGATATCTGGATAGTATCTAATACTAATACTTAAAAAACTAATGATAAGAAATTCGTAAAATATGATATTGATAATATAATTGAAATACTCTCCTTTGTTCCAATATTTAGGTATTAAGTATCTTAAGTTGAAATAAACGAATACTACGATTACAAATAACTGAGTAATTTCAAAGAATATCTCATTTGCAATTCTTTCTCTTTCCATATCCATGAATCGCCATAAAGCCAATAATAAAAATACTGACCAGAAGGAGAGATGTTGAACCAACCTTATTGAGAAAAACTGATATAATCTATCTTTTAAATTCATTACAATTTGATCTTATTGTGAACAGAGCTAACTGATTTTTTAGAAAATTATCTCTGTTGGTCTTTTTGATTTATTTCCAAAAATGAAAATAGTCAAATGCAATGAATTTATTCTGCTTATTAGAATTAAATATTGCAAATCCTACTCTTCTAATGCGAAGCAAATAAATCTTAAGCTTATTTCAACAATTTGTCGACAAACTAAATCAGAATAAAGGCAAACAATTTAAAAATGAAGTCAAACTGAGTTAAAATACCTGATTAGGCAATTTACGGACTGAGATATTCCGCTTGTCGATATAATTTAATTAATAGCTTGTTGAGACTTATCATTGCAGCAAATACTAAAAAACTTATCAAGATGTTAAAAAAGAAAAGTGTCATACTTGGTTTACTTGTTGCTCTAAGCTTGTTTGTTGTTGCATTTGTTTTGGCAGGCATGAAAGAACCACCTCACGAAAAGAAAGAGGTAGTAAAGGTATTGCGGATTCCAGTTCAGAAAATTGAAAATGAACAAATGGAATTAAAGCATACAGTAATTGGAACCTTACAGGCGCATGAAAAAGTTGAAGTATTTGCAGAAGTGAGTGGAGTGCTGGAATTTTCGAATAAATCCTTTTTGGAAGGTATTACTTATAAAAAGGGAGAGACTTTGCTTAAAATTAATGATACACAGATGCGAACAGGTTTATATGCAAATAAGAGTAGTTTAATGACTGCTATTGCTAGTTTGCTTCCTGATCTGAAATTTGATTATCCGGATAGTTATGAAGGGTGGAAAAAATACTTAAGTGAGTTTGATGTTGAAAAACCCATAGCCTCAATTCCTCCTGCTAAAAATGATCAAGAGAAGTATTTCATAGCCAGTAAGAATATTTACAAGTCTTACTACGATATCAAATCGGAAGAAGAGTTACTTACTAAATATAATATTTATGCTCCTTTTATGGGTAGAGTAAGTGAATCGTACATAAAACCAGGCACTTTGGTGAGAACTGGACAGAAATTGGGTGAATTTATAAGTACTAATACTTATGATTTAGTTGTTGGGGTGGATCTAAACAGTTTAAAAAATATTGAGTTGGGTAATCAAGTCAAACTTTTTTCAGAAAATATTAATCAGGAATGGACTGGAAAAGTGTCAAGAATTGGAAGTAAGATTGATTCGCAAACACAAATGGTGAATGTTTATATCGCTGTGTCAGGAGACAATCTTAAAGATGGTATGTTTCTATCTGCAGATATTAGTTTGAAAACTAATATAGAAGGTGTTGAGATTCCTCGAAAACTGTTGATTGATGAATCATATGTTTATGTAATGCAAAATAATATTGTCGAAAAGCTTAAGATTGATATCGTCCAACAAAAAGAAGGATCTTTTATAACTAATAGCCTGGAAAATGGAAGTTTACTGGTATTAAAAACATCAGGAATACATAAAGGTATTAGTGGAGAGGCAGTATTGTAATAGTGAATTACTAGCATTACCAAGAGCCAATAATGATTCATCAAATTATTAATTAGACAAAGAATTAATGAAAGCTTTAGTTGCATATTTTATAAAAAATCCTTTCGCGGGAAACTTACTTGCTGTTGTTTTCTTTCTTTTAGGATGGGCAGGTATTTCTCAGTTAAATACTACTGTGATGCCTCAAATAGATCCAGGAGTAATTACTGTTACGGCAAGTTATCCAGGTGCTTCTCCAGAAGAGGTTGAAAAAGGAGTTACCCTCAAAATTGAAGATAACCTTAAGGGAATTAGTGGAATTGATAAAACAACCTCTTCTTCGACAGAGAATTTAGCAGTCATAACTGTTACAATTGAGTCAGGTTACGATGGAAACCTCGCTTTGCAGGATGTGAAAAATGCTGTTGATGGGATTAGTTCTTTCCCAGTAGGTGTTGAATCTATTAGTGTTAAAAAAAGAGAGTTTGAGCTTTTAGCTGTTAATATGACACTTAACGGTGATTTAAGTTTGAAAATTTTAAAATCATATGCTCGACAAATAGAGAATGATTTGAGAGGAATTGATGGAATCTCAAAGGTAACATTATCAGGTTTTCCAGATGAAGAGATTGAGATAAGCATCAATGAAGAGGCATTAATTGCTTATAACTTAACTTTCGATGATATTTATAGTGCTGTAGCAAATGAAAATATTGAAATTACGGGTGGCTCGATTAAAGGATCAGATGAGGAATTGAAAATTAGAGTTCGAGAAAAGAACTACTATTCTGAACTATTAAAAGGAATCATCATTCGTTCACAAAACGAAGGCGGAACCATTCGGTTGATGGATGTTTGTAAAATTAAGGATAAATGGTCGGAAACACCGAATAGAACCTATGTTGACGGTAATGCAGCAGTAAGTATTACTGTTTCTCATACTTCTCGAGAGGATATTCTTTCTATTTCGGAAAATTTAAAAATATATGCAACGGACTTCAATAGTAAGCACGAGAATGTAAAGCTGGATATCTTATTTGACAACTCTTCATCGGTAAGAACAATGCTGGATATTTTATTGGAGAATGGCTTGATGGGATTTGTTATGGTTTTAATTTTCCTGTCGTTATTCTTGAACCATCGATTATCCTTTTGGGTGGCATTGGGAATTCCAATTTCATTTTTCGGAATGTTTATGGTAGCAGCAATGTATGGTGTCACCTTGAATAAAATTTCGTTGTTTGGAATGATATTGGTCGTAGGGATTCTGGTTGATGATGGTATCGTAATTTGTGAGAATATTTTTCAACATTACGAAAAAGGAAAGTCTGCACTACAGGCTGGTATAGATGGAACTATGGAGGTTTTACCAGCAGTCTTTTCGGCTGTGCTAACAACAATTGTTGCCTTTACAGCTTTCTTTTTTATTGAAGGTAGGTTAGGACAGTTTTTTATCGAACTGGCATTTGTTGTTATTTTTGCTTTGGTTTTCTCTCTTGTTGAAGCATTCTTGATTCTGCCATCACATGTTATACATTCTAAAGCTTTAAAAAGTGATAAAAAAGTATCGAAGTTTGAGAGCTATACAACAAATGCGGTATTGTGGATTCGAAGAGTAAGTTTTGAGCCTCTTAGTCGATTTTGTATTAACAATAAGATGCTTACAATAGCAATTACATTAGGTGTGATGGCAGTAACCCTTGGAGCATATCAAGGAGGTATAATTATTAGTGGAGATAGTTCGATTGATGATACGAATTATACCAATATTGAATTGGAGATGCCAGCAGGTACGCCTGAGAGCGAAACTCTAAAATATTTGGCTATAATCGAAAAAGCAGCAATTCTAACAGGTGAGGAATTTCAAGATCAAAGCTTAACGGGTGAACCTATTATTGAGAATATCAAAACGGATCTTACATCTACTTCAGTTGGGAAAATTACAGTGTATATTTTAGGAACTGATAAAAGAGATTTTCAATCTGGCGAGTTTTCAAATGCCATAAGTAGAAATGTTGGTGAGATTCCTCAGGCAGAACGTCTTAATTTCGTTCAGGAAAGTCATTTTGGGAAGCCTATTTCTGTTTCCTTGCAAAGTAGCAATTTGGAGGAACTGGATCTGGCAAAAGAGGAGTTAAAATCAACATTATCTAAAATAGAAGGGCTTAAAAATGTTATTGATAACGATCAGTTAGGGATGCGTGAAGTCAATTTAAGCTTAAAACCTAATGCTTATAAATTAGGTTTAAACCTAAATTCTGTAACTGCTCAGGTTCGAACAGCTTTTTACGGTAAAGAAGTGCAGAGATTGCAAAGAGGAATTGATGAGGTTCGCGTTTGGGTTCGATATGAAAAAAAGGATAGATCCACTATTGGAAATCTTGAAAATATGCGGATTCGAACGACTACGGGTGGTGAGTATTTTTTAAAGGATATTGCAAATCTGGATTATGAAAGGAATCTTGTTAAAATTAATCACCTTAATGGTCAAAGAGAAATTACAATTCAGGCTGATATAACAAGTGCGAGTGTTAATCTTGGACTCATAAATGCTGAGTTAAAAGAGCATATTTTACCTACTTTAGAAGCCAAGTACTCTGGATTAAAGCACAGATTTCAGGGGAAAACTGAAGAAATGGCTAAGGCAGGAGCGTCTGGAATCCTTATTGCACCGGTGTTTTTAATATTAATATTTTCTATTGTTATTTTCACCTTTAAATCGGTTTCTCAAACCTTCTTAATCTTTACATTAATTCCATTTGGATTTATCGGAGTGGGATGGGGACACTGGATTCATGGTATTCCATTGGATATCTCTTCTTACTTGGGAATGGTTGCACTCATGGGTGTAATGGTTAATGATTCTATTGTTTTAATTAGCACATTAAATGAAAATCTCAAATCTGGTAAGGATTATATTTTATCGGTTTTCGATACAGCAGTTTCTCGATTTAGACCAATTGTATTGACATCGATTACTACAATTGTTGGATTGGCACCACTTATTGTTACAAATGATCCAGAAGCAGCAATGGTGATTCCTATGGCAATTTCGATGGCTTACGGTATGGCGGTTGCAACTTTTCTAAATTTATTATTATTACCTGTGTTATTGATTGTTGTTAACTCATTAAGACGTCGTTGGCAATATTTAAAAACAGGGGTTATGCCTTCAAGAGAAAGTGTGGAACCAGCGGTAAGGAATATGATGAATTAGTTTTTCAATTTAAATTACAAAGAGATTAAACCAATTAAAACTAATTGAGTCAATGTTGCTAGGGTTGACAGTTTTTAAAAAATGACGGAATGAAAAAAATCAAAATAATTATAATTTTTAGTCTGATATCAACTTCATTGTTTGCACAAGAAGTATTAAGCTTAGATCAGGCAGTAGCAATTACTTCGGAAAATAATAATTCAATAAATGTTCAGGTATCCGGATTGAGATCAGACAAAGGGCAAGTAATAGTAGAAATATACAGTAATGCTGACAGTTATTTAAAAAATCCTTGTTTTCGTAAAACGGTAATAATCGTGAAGGGAAAAGCAAGTGTGAATTTTGAAAGCATAAAAGCAGGAACTTATGCAATTATGTGTTTTCATGATGAAAATATCAACAATGAGTTGGATCTTAATAGTAAAGGAAGACCTATGGAAAAAGTTGGCGTTTCAAATAATGCAAAAGGATTTTTTGGACCTCCAAAATTTCAAGCCGCAAAATTCAGAATTCAAGATGAAGACATCATTCAAAATATCGAATTATAAACTTTAAATATTTGGCTTTTCAGATTTATTTGACGGGTGAAATTCTGTTATGTCTTAAGATGTAATTAATCTGATGTTAATGCCATCTTCTTTTATTAGTTTATGGAAAAGGATAAGTGAAAAATAAAATTAGTAACAAATGAAAAAGATAAGGATATTAATAGGATTCCTGATGTTTTCGACTCCATTGTTCGCTCAAGAGGCTTTAACCTTAGAATCTGCAATACAAATTGCTTTAAGCAATAATTTAAATATTAAAGTAGCTAAGAATCAGGCACAAATTTCTGATAATAATGCGACAAAAGGAAATGCAGGCTTATTACCTGCCCTAAGTGCTAGTGGAGGAGTAAATTATACCGAGTATAGTGCTGATGAAATCTCTTCATCTGGAGCATTGAATTTCTCATATACTTTGTTCGACGGTTTAGGTGGACGATATAAATATAAAATTCTTAATCTTCAGAAAGAACAAGGAGAGTTAACAGCTCGATATAACATTGAAAATACAATTGCCAATGTAATATCCAGCTTTTACCAACTAAGTAAATCTTTTGATGATTTAGAGGTTACCCAAGAAAACCTTGAAATATCAAAAGAAAGATTACGTAGAAATGAAACGAAATATGAGTTTGGAAATATTAATAAATTGGAAGTATTAAACGCGAAGGTTGATTTTAACAGAGATAGTAGCAGTTATTTAAAATCTCAACAGGTTTACGAGGAAGCTATGAGAGATATGAATGTACTATTGGGTAGAAAAGCGGAAACTACTATTCAGTTAATTCCGGACCAGACAAAATTTCAGGAGTTTAATCTAGTTCAGTTAAAAAAAATAACATTGGATCAAAATGCTGAATATTTGCTGAAAGCGAATGTATTACGTCAGGATGAAACTGCAATTAAGCAAGCCAAATCTGGACAGTTGCCATCATTAAAATTGAACTCTTCGTATTCTTATTATGAAAATAATATTGCAGGAACAAACTCAAATACACAATTAACCGGTGGACTTACAATGAGCTTTAATATTTTCGATGGAAAGAGAAAAAAGACTGAAATAGCAAATGCCAGAATTGAAAAACAAATTACTGAATATGAGTATGAGAATACCATCTTGGAATTGGAAAAAGATTTGGTAAATGCTTTTGCTGACTATCAATACAATATTAAAGTATTGACTTTGGAAGAGGATGCTTTAGAAGCTGCCCAGTTGAATTTTGATCAAACGAAAGAATACTATCAATTGGGGCAAGTAACATCAACAACATTTCGCGAGGCTCAGTTAAATTTGGTAGAAGCTAAAAATAAAAAAGCAACAGCACGTTATGATTCGAAATTATCTGAGCTCAATATTCAGAGAATTAGTGGTGTGTTATTGGAGCAATAAGATCATTTATAAATGATGAGGAAAAATGAATTTTGACCAAAGAAAAATAGTTATAATCCTGCTTATTTTACTGAACTCTAGCCCTATAAGTGCGCAAATGAAAAAGGAAATTGCTGGTTTTGACTATATCAGTTTAGGTAATAATAATTCGAAGAATAGTGTGAGATTTGACAAGTATAGTATCCGGTTTGCTATGCCCATAAGCCTAAAAAATCAGAGAAACTTATTGATAAATAAATTTGAATATGCTCAAGCAAATATATATTATCCGATTAGCGATTTAAATTTTAAAGAATTGGAACAATTTCACACAATATCTTACTCTATGGGATATATGAAGAAATTGAAAAATAATTGGGCAATGATGGGGATGATCTCACCAAGGATTTCTTCAAATTTAACATCCTCTGTTCAGTGGAATGATATTCGATTAATGGGAATGTTCATGATGATGAAAAAAGTAAAGCCTAATGTAGATCTTCAATTCGGGCTTATGTATTCATCAACAACAGGAGTTCCTGCACCTTTGCCTATGTTTAGTTTGATGTGGCAATACAACGAAAAGTGGTCTTTTAACTTTGGATTTCCAAATCTTAAAATCAATTACAAAGCAGGAAATAATACAGAAATTGCGGCCAATTTAACTATGGTTGGAGATAATTATACGCTAAGTGAAGATTTGTATAAGGAGGAAAAAAAAATAGATAATATTCGAATCATGAACTTAGGAGGAGGTATAATGCTAACACAAAAGCTATACAAAATGCTAAAATTTAATCTTAGCTCTGGTTTTACTTTTTATCGAAAATTTGAACTCCTTAATGAAAAAGATAGCGTTAAGAAATATGATTTAGATAATGACTTATACTTAAAAATTGGTATTTCGCTTGGTCTGTGATCTAGTCGTATGATTTTTAGGTAAATAAATAACTTGTTTGGTTAATCGAAGTTATTGTAGTGGGTGCTTCGATTCCCCCGTCTCTCTTTGTAGGGACGGGATTTTTTATGCATTCTATTTTCATACTTCTTTCAATTTCTAATCAAATGATTAATTTTACTCGACTATAATCGAAACCACAACAAAATGCCACAAAATACCACAAATCAACCTGAATATTTTATTTGGGAAACCCATGGAATTCATGCCGGTACAGGAAACGATCATGTTAAACATGGTGTTGATGAGCTGGAAAAAATCACAGAATTGGCGATTGAGAAAGCTCATCCAAATATCACCTTTATCATTCATACACCCAGGTTAACCCGTTTTCGATATGCAGCAGAAAAAAGACTGGATATAAAGTTTATTCGAGGCGATAATGCCTATTTTACCTATCCCAATAAAATAGAGGAATTAAAACAGAAATACGGAGATAAAATTTGCATACGATATGGAATAGAACTAGAGTGGTTGGGTGCAGATTTGGGACTGCAATGGAATCGTTCTAAGATTTTCCAGGCTCAGAATGCAGATTTTGTGATTGCTTCACTTCATTTTTCAAAAGAAGGAATTCCTTACGATGGCTCCATAGAAGAAGCTGAAGCGCTAATAAAACTACGAGGAAGTGTTGAGAACTATTGGTTAGGATATATTGAAGAGTTGATTGAGATGGTGGATTCATCCTGGGAAATGGTTCAGGTTATTGGACATATAGATCTTCCTAAACTATTTGTACCTGTTCCAGCCCCATTGAAAGAATTGGAAACTTCAAATCATATTCTTGCTCGTAGGATGAGGTATTTATTGGAAATGATAAGTGAATACCATCTTGCTTTGGATGTTAATCTAGCTGGTATAAACAAAGGCTGTGGTATTTATCCGGATTCATCGATTCTGGAAAGAGCCAAACAGTTGGATATACCTATTTCGTTAGGAACCGATACTCATACAATTCAAAATTTGGGAAATCACTGCAAGGAGGGAATTCAATATGCATATGAAGCTGGATACAAGCATTATTTGAGTTTTTCGAAGTGCATTCCCGAAAAGCGTCCATTGCGAAGTACAGGCTTTAAAGAAGAGAAGTATAAAGTAATGAATCTTGGAATTGAAATGTTGAATTTGCGCTTCGAGAATAGCAAACAAAGACGAATTCCTAAATTTTCATTTGGTGGATCTTTTAGAACCTTTCTTGAGCATCACAAAAATTCCACTTCCCTAGGTGAATTCGAAGCAATTCGTATTCGGAAAGGAAATAGATCAGTGACTATTAGTAATATCATTCCTGAAGCACCCAAAGATAAAGTTAAAGGTCTATTATCTCACCATAAAGATGAACCGGGTGTTCTTTCCATGATTTTTAATGCTTTGGCTTCTGAAGAAATTAATGTTGAAACTGCTTATTTAAATTCAAATAACGATGGAACAGCCACAGCCTTTCTAACCTTAACTGGCAATGATGATTCTATAAGGGAGGCAGTTGAATTTGTTCAAGGAACCGGTGGAGATAGTTTTATAAATATTAGAGTTGGTGATAATTTTGAGATACCCAAGCTGAAAAAAGGTGAAAATTATTTATTAGAAGTTGATGGAGTTAATTTACCTATTGCAATAAATCAGCAAATGATACTTTCTGTTCATAATAATTCTTCAGGAGTTTTGTTAATTTTGCTTTCTGCTTTAGCCTCTCAGAATATAAATATTCTTAATTTACAATTGGGACATAGAGGGAATAAAGGCTACGCGATACTAGGTGTCGAAGGAAATGCACAGCTAACAAGTAATATTCTAGGCAAATTAGGTCCACAATTTTTTGAGGCAACACATCTGCATTTAAATGGAGTTAAAAATAAAAACAGGTACTGAAATTGATTACTAATAAATACAATTACGAGATTATACAGAACATTATTGAGTTCTATAAATTGCAGCCAGGTGTAAAGAATAATCACTTGGATAAACTTGAGGAGTATCTGGTTGTATTGAGCTCATTTATTTCCGATGCTTTCAATGATTTAAATGAAATTAGGAATTCAGAAGTAATTGATAATTATGAGGATATTATTGATGTATTAAACTCATACATTAACTCTGTTTCGGAAGAGGTAAAAAAGATTTTTCTGGATGATAGCATTAGTATTACACCTCTTTTATACGATGATCAGTTTAATTTGAATGAGATTCAAATTATAGAATATTATAAAAAGATCAACAATGGAGATCAAAACGAAATGAATTTATCAGAGTATATAAATTCATTAGAAAACAGCTTGTATGATAAGGCTTTTGGAGAAAATTTGTGCGATTTAACTCTTTTAACCATAAAAGAAATAAATTCTGATTTGATAATTAGGGTAGAGGATTTAATGTAGATCCTGAATGTACTTTCCAAGAGACTGTCTGTTAAGAAGTTTTACAGTAAGAGGCTCTTCTTTTTCCAATTCCTTAATCATTTCAAAAGATTGCGACGAGAGAAATTCCTTAACATCGTTCATGCATGTCCATTTAGAAAGGACAATTAGTTCATTTTCCTTTTTTGGGGTTTCATATATATCACAAGAAAGCTCTCCTCCGATTTTTCGATAATCTAAAAATCGATTGAACGCTTTTTTCCATGAGTTAATATCCCTGGTTGGTTGTTTAATGAGTAAATAAACCATTTTTTAAATAATATCTCTCTTCGGTTCTAAAGTAATTAAAATACTTAAACAGTTTACATTAAATTGATTATAGTATTAAAATAAAGGATGATTATATCTTTTTTTAGTTTAAAAAGTAAAATCAACACTCATTTGTTTAATAATTTTTAAAACTATCATATTTTATTAATAAATCAATAAGTAAGATCTTATTTAGACAATAAGGATTATTATACTATTTGCAATACAATGAGTGAGAATGGTCAGTAATTAAGTTATAAGCATCACATTCGCAATACGAGTTATTGCCCAAAATCAAACAATATTATAATTCTTAAAATGTTTGTTAATAATGGTTTATTGAAATTTATATGAAGTTTAACTTTGTGTTGAACATTACAATGCATCAATAGGATTGGGAAAATGAAATGAATATCCTGTGGTTTTAATCAATTTCTCTGAACTAATAATCTTAAATTGTTCTTTTGTTAATGAAAATTCGGGCAGTTCAAAACCACCAAGCTTTGCAGCATGTTTATAAAAATCTTTTCTTTTAGGATGTTCTGGACAACAAGCATTATAGATTTCTCCCCATAATTCATTTTCGATTATATGATTTATTATTCCAATACAATCGTCTCGATGGATTAAATTAACTGGAGCTTCTCCATCTTTCACCTGTTTTTTTCCTGCGAAAAATCTACCTGGTTTTCGGTCGTAACCAATTAAACCACCAAACCTAATTATTGTAGTTTCAAACGAATCTTCATTTTGAAACAATTTTTCTACTATTCTTAAAGCTTTTCCACTGTTCTTATCGGGTGTATCCACATTTAATTCGCTCACAATAGAATTTGTATTGGCATAAACAGATGTTGAACTAACAAATATTACTTTTTTCACCAGAGAATCTTTTATGGCACTTAATAGAGAAAGGACCTGTTTTTCATGAAAATCAATAATATCATCTCTTCTTTTAGGTGGAAAATTGACAATTAGTATTTTTGAATTGAAAAACTCTTTATCAAAATCTAAATTCAGGTTTGGATTCAGATTAATTTGATAGGGAATAATACCAGCTTTTTTAAGCAATTTAATCTTCTCTATACTTGCAACAGAGCCATGAACGGCATATTGGTTCTTTATAAAATATTCAGCCAATGGTAGTCCTAACCATCCACAACCCAAAATACTTACTTTTTTATTTCTGTTAAAAGACGTTTTATTCATGTGTAATTATCTAAAAATATCGTTCCACAAATTTATATTTATTTTAAATGAATAAATATATTGGTAATAGGAAAATTATGAATTAATGTCGATTATTTTGGTATTTAAGATATTAAAATCCTTTTAGAGTTTTTGTGGTTTTCATAAAATACAAAGTGCTTAATAATACTTTGTATACTTATAGCAAATGCAAGGATTTTTGAATTATTACCTTTATATTTGGCACTGGTTGTGGCACCAAATTATATGGCAGGTGTGTTAAACCTTAAAACAAATTCCGTTTTTATGTCATTAGAAATTCGAGAAAACTTACAAAAATTATTTGTACTAGGAATTAGCTATAGAAAAACGGCTCTCGATGTAAGGGAAAAATTTTCTTTATCTGCTGAAGATCAGGAAAGTTTACTGAAGGAGGCTAAGAACAACGAAATTGAAGGTATGGTTATATTATCAACATGTAATCGTACTGAAATTTATGCGCACTCTTCACAAGTAGAGCTGATTACCAGTCTGTTTTTGAAATATTGTAAAGGAAATCGTAACGATTTTAATTGCAATGGATACACGCTTCATGGAAATGAGTGTATTCGTCACTTATATAAAGTAACTTCAGGTTTGGATTCTCAAATTATTGGAGATTTTCAAATTGTGGGTCAGGTAAAAAATGCTTATCAGCTATCTGAAAATTTAGGAATTTTAAATTCGTTTTTAACGCGTTTATTTTCTTTTGTTTTTCAGGCTAGTAAAAAGATTAAAAATACAACAGAAATTAGTAAAGGAGCAGCTTCCGTTTCTCATGCTGCAGTTCAGTATATAAAAGATAAAGTTTCAACTCTTGAAACTTGCAATTTTTTACTGTACGGAACTGGTGATATAGGAAAGGATACTTGTGGAAATTTGTTAAAACACATGAACAATCGTTCACTTACTTTAGTGAATAGAACGGTTGAAAAAGCTGAGGCTCTTGCTGCTAAATTCAATATTCAATATCAAACAATTGATAAACTAAATCAAGAGGTAAATAATTCAGAAATAATTATAGTTGCAACTGGAGCATCAAAACCAACACTTACTCTTGATCATTTTAAAGGTGTTGAATCTTGCAAGTTGGTTCTTGATTTATCGGTTCCACGTAATGTGGATAATGCAATTGATGAATTGGATAATGTTTTGGTAATTACAGTTGATGAATTGTCGAAGCATATTTCTACAGCAATAGAGCAAAGAAAAGCTTGCATTCCTGATGCTGAGAGAATTATACAAGCTTCTATAGGTGAATTTTATGGGTGGCTTGAGGTGAAATATCTTTCGCCAGTAATTGTTGCTTTAAAAGAGAATTTACAAAAAGTACAAAAGAAAGAGTTGGATTATCACAAGAACAAATTATCTAATGATGAGTTGAAAAAAGTTGAACACATCACCAATAATATTGTGAATAAGATTGCTCGTGCATGTATCAATCACTTGAAAGATCATCACAAAAAGCAATCGAGCCCAATGGAAACATTAAATATGATATTTAAAGATATGGATTCGTAAAACTGTAAAAAGCTTTCGATAAAAAGCTGTATAAACCTTGTTTTATATGGCTTTTTTATTTCTAAATCATAAGATTATTAACTACCTGAAATACCTGCAAAATGTCTGATAAAAAGAAGATTGTTGTAGCTACTCGTCCAAGTTTGCTGGCTTATACTCAAACCATGCAGACAGTTGAATTACTGCAAAAAGCGAATCCTGAAGTTGATTTTGAAGTGAAAAAATTTAGTACTCAAGGTGATAGAGTTTTAAATCGCTCCTTAACTGAATTTGGAACAACCGGACTTTTTGTAAAAGAATTAGAGCATGCTTTATTGGAAAATGAGGCTGATATTGCCATTCATAGTTTGAAAGATGTACCGAGTTTTCATCCTTCGGGATTGAAATTAGTTGCTTTTCCGGAGAGAGAAGATGTTCGTGATGTTTTCCTGAGTAGAGATGGAAGTACAATTGACGAAATGCCTAAGGGATTTGTGTTGGGAACAGGTAGTCCGAGAAGAAGAGTTCAACTGGCTGATTTGAGAAGCGATATCGAATTTAAGGAGATTCGTGGTAATATCGATACCAGAATGCAAAAGTTAATAGATGGTGAATATGATGCCATAATTTTAGCAGCTGCCGGAATGAATAGGTTGGGTAAAGAGTTCAATGAAAATTTACTTTTAGATGTTGATCAATGTATTCCTGCAATTGGACAAGGAGCGATTGCAATTGAATGTCGTGATAATGATCCTGAAACCATTGCTATTCTCGAGAAAGTGAATCATGAGCCAACTATGAACGCAATTTTTGCCGAAAGAGCATTTATGGCTGAAATTGAAGGAGGCTGTAAATTCCCGTTGGCAGCTCATGCAGTGGTAACTGGCGAGGAATTATTTATGGTAGCTATCGTAGGAGATCTAAAAACCAATAATTTTATTGTAGAGCAGATTGAAGTTCCTGTATCTGATTCGGTACAAAAATCGAAAGAATTAGCCTCACAAATGAAAGAAACGTGTAAAGCGAAAGGAATAAATTTTTATCTTTAAAAGCCTTGTGAGAAAATAATAAGAATCAATTGATGATTGATTCAAAATATATAACAAAACAATACAAAATACACACACACTATGAGTTTACGACCACTTTTTCCGGATACCAGAATGAGAAGATTACGTTACAGTAAAGTTGTACGTGATATGATTGCTGAGACCAGTCTTTCTGCGGATGATTTAGTTATGCCACTTTTTGTTTGTCCAGGCGAGAAGGTACAAAATCCTATCAAGAGTATGCCAGGTAACGATCAGTTATCTATTGATATGTTGGTAGAGAAATGTGGTGAATTATTAGAGTCGGGAGTAAGGTCTGTTTTACTTT
>Ga0209272_10000309_pt1 | contig 46278 bp, 42 predicted proteins | sample tdDd002_FD_187125 | JGI IMG/M metagenome (GOLD analysis project Ga0209272, IMG submission 187125) | Marine sediment microbial communities from the Atlantic coast under amendment with organic carbon and nitrate - tdDd00.2 (SPAdes)... | ecosystem: Environmental > Aquatic > Marine > Coastal >...
ATCCGCTTTGACCATATCTTTTATATCATATATTTTCCCATCAGAAATACCTTCTAATGACTCTAATGTTCTCATAGTTCTTCCTCTTATTTATTATTCTTATTTATTATTCTTATTTATTATTCTTATTTATTATTCTTATTTATTATTCTTATTTATTATTCTTATTTCTTATCTTTTTATTATAATCATTTGTATTTTGCATCATATATACTGCCAAGTTAATTCTTATCTGCCCATTATATCTTGAATTTTAACAGAAAAAAAGAGAAGGTTCATATTCCTTCTCTTTAATCTCACGTCTTAATGTTTCACATTATATTTCACTTTAATTTATATCGCGTACTGTAAGCACATAGTTATAAACGTACCGTACATCTCCTTGAGGCCCAAAGTAATCTGGATAATTCGACGCATTTCCAGATTTAGGATCACTTCGAACAGCACCGCAACCATGAACATCTAATAATTGTCCATGCATCTCACCTTGTGCTTCGCCAAATGCAACGTAAGATGCACTATCAGAAAGATTTCTTCCATCTTGGTGGGTTGTACTTGACCAGTAGAAACCATAGTTACGGTCTCCGTCCGGATCTTTTATTTCTGAGAGAACAAACAAGTCATCAATTGCTGGAGTATTTGTGGTTTGAAGACTCTTAGAATAATCTACAATACTTTGAAGTTCTTTTACATTTGGCAGTCTCCAGTCATTATGGCCTGCCAACTCCAAGTTTTCAGCATACTCAAGAGCGTCTTCCCAGTCTCTGGTTTGTCCATCATCTGCCATTTGCCACATGAGTCCAGTAGCAAGGTCACTAATTGTTCCATCACCATTGTCTACAAATATGTTGTCACCATACGATTCATTGCCTCTAACCAATCTGTAATAGGCCGTATTATCCGTACGTGTTCTTGGATTTGTTGCTCCATATCCTTTTATACGGCCATCCACAAAGTTCACACCAAATATAGTCTCGTCGGCATGCATGGTTTTTCCTACATACTCTGTGCTTGACCATACTTGAGCATCGATTTCTCGTTCGCCAATACTAGTATCACCAATGGGTTGATCAAAATAGTCTGTGTCAATATAAAGTTCATCTGCTGCTTCACCACTCGATGATCCTGTAAACTGTATAAGTGAAAAAAGCTCTTTAATATTAGGTATACGCCAGTCGTTGTAGCCACCTAGGGTATTGTCGTTTGCATACTTAAGCGCTTCACTATAGGTCATTTTTGCATCCATGGTTTGTTGCCACATTAAACCCGTTACATTATCAGTAACGGTTCCGTCTCCATTATCTGTGTAATCTGGTTGATATCCGTCGTAATGTGCGTCTTGTCCATAGTAAGCTTGCCCTTCTGATATCGAACTTACAGTTTTACTATTCGTATAATATTTTTCAACTCCTGTGTCCACAATTTTGTAGGTTAAGTCTAAACTGGTTGATGTTTTACTCGACTCGTCTGCATTATAAGAATTGTCACTGGTCTGAATCATAACTGATCGCGTTGAAGCGTCCCAATTCACTTGAGCCCCAGTGCTTTCAGCAATGAATCTTAGGGGAACCATGGTTCTACCATTAACAATGTATGCACTTGAATCAATTTTGACTTTACCGCCATTTACCGTGGTCTCATCAGACCCAATAAAGAGTTGAATGTTTAAACCACTTCGTTTGGCTGTAACTTTCTTTAAGTTTGCATCCCAATCCACTTCAAGCTCAAGGGCTTTAAATATTGTGCTTATTGGAACCATAGTCCGTCCATTTACAACTTGAGGGTCAACATCAAACTCCAATAACTCTCCATTGTAATACACTTTTATAGTGTCCTCTTCATTTAAAGCAAATCCTGTTGAAACACTCATTAGAAGCATTGTCGTTATTAGCAATAAAACCATCATTTTAGTTTTCATAATTAGACTCCCTTCCTCTTATCTATACCAACTATATAGAGTAAATAGAAGAGAAATATGATAAATGTATGGAAATTATGTGTGAAAGATCCTACATTTCAGCTTATCTACTATGATAACTAAGACTTTTCATATTTTAGGGTGGGGACAAAAATGTCCGTACTTGTACACTTGAAAAGCTACTCATATAATAAACATGAATCGCGATCTCACATGAAATTATATTTAATCTGGAGGTCATTTTTATGACACTAAGAACAGTAAACCCAAACTGTCCATGTACTTATACTTGTCCCCGCCATGGTAACTGTAAAGCCTGTAGGGAAAACCATAGAAAAATGGGCAGTCCCACATATTGTATGATGCATAAGAAATAATTGGAGGAAATTAATATGGATCTTATTCAAACACTTAATAAAAGATACTCAACAAAATCATTTGACTCAACTCGACAAATCCCTAGAGAAGATTTAGTAAAAGTGGAGCAACTTCTACAACTATCACCCTCTTCTACAAATGTTCAGCCTTGGAGTTTTGTTGTGGCTACTTCTGATGAAGGAAAAGAAAGAGTTGCTAAAGCAGCTCAAGGTTTTTACATCTTTAATGAGCAAAAGGTTCTTGATGCGTCTGCTGTAGTTGTATTTGCGGCAAAAACAGAAATTACCGAAGATTACTTGAATCAAGTTCTTACAAAAGAAGACCAAGATGGTCGATTTGCTCAAGAACAGTTTAAAAACGATGTTTACATGGGAAGAAAAATATTTGTGGACATGCACAAATATGACTTTAAAGATCTTCAACACTGGGCTGAAAAACAGGTTTATCTAAACCTAGGGAACTTCCTATTCGGTCTTGCACATATGGGTATAGATGCACTTCCTATGGAAGGTCTGGATATGAAGGTATTAGATGAAGAGTTTGGTCTACGTGAAAAAGGATTTTCTTCTGCAATTGTTGTTGCCATTGGATATGGTCATGAAGATGATTTTAATGCAAAACTGCCAAAGTCTAGATTAGACCGTGATGATATAATTCAGCGCGTATAAGCTATTTTAACTATTACAATTAAAGACACCTAGGCACTGGATATGGTCCAGCCCTCAGGTGTCTTTTCTGATTCTACACTCTGGATTATTGTAGACTGAGTAGGGGTATAATTAATTAGGACTAAGTTCAATGTGTAAAAATGAAAGCATTTTAGTGTAAGGAGTTTCATATGAAAGCTATTGAATTTGAAGCTAAAATAACTCTGATAAATGAGTGGCATATTTTAAGATTACCTAGCCTGGTTAGTGCTGAACTGCCTTCACGTGGCATGTGCATGGGAAAACTAACTATTGGATCCGTGTCTGCTCTTATACCAATAGAACCAGATGGAGAAAAAGGACACTGGATTCATATTCATCCGGATTTGTACACGTCAGTCCTATCTCAAATTCAAGAAAATAATTCAATACAGTTCCAATTAACACCTACGGACCAGTGGTTAGATCCGCAGATTCCAGAGGATATTCAGCAAGCTTTAAATGTGAACAGCCTCTCCCCCACGTGGGCTGGACTTACAGCAAAAGCCAAATGGGAATGGATACGTTGGATTCGGTTTACCAACAATCCCAAAACACGTGATAAACGGATAAACACAGCTGTTGACATGCTTTCTTCTGGTAAAAAAAGACCTTGCTGTTTTGACCAGAGTAGGAGCACAGACATGCATGTTTCCAGGAGCGGTAAACTTGACTATCCCTCCTCGAACGATTAAAATAAATACAAACATACGTTCGTAGAAAGGATTTCAAATGCCTGAAGAAAAGTTTTCCCTAAAAGATTCATTATTTAATGCTGATTCTGTCAGTATGTTAGCTGATGCTCTTAAAAACGCCTATTCAGATTTACAATCTGATGAATTTGTCAAAGAGGCAATGGCAGCCTTTCCAGCTTTAGAACTTAAAGAGCGCATGAGCCACTTAACCCGTCTCATTGACAAACACTTAGGTTTAGATTTTGAGACTACACTTAAAGTGTTAGATACGTCTTTGAGCTTTGCTCGTGAAGACGAACATTTTGTATTTGGTGCCTATCAAGAATATATTATGCTTCACGGTTGTACGGATACACATCTTGAAACTTCGCTAGACTATATGGGTCGTTTTACTTCATATTTTTCAGCAGAGTTTGCAATAAGACCCTTTATTAATCAGTTTCCTGAGAGGACATTTGAACAGTTTAAAATATGGTCTGTCAGTTCAAACCACCATCAACGTAGATTAGCCAGTGAAGGTCTTCGACCAAAACTACCATGGGCACCTAAAATTGACTTTGATTACACCCAAGCCATTGAAATACTAGACAACCTCTATTTTGATTCAGAAAGGTATGTCACAAGGTCAGTGGCCAACCATATTAATGATATTTCTAAAATGGATCCAGTGTTAACAGTGGCAACTTTAAGCAAATGGAAAGATGAAGGAAAACAAGATAAGAAAGAAATGGAGTATGTTATTAATCATTCTCTTCGAACCCTTGTTAAAAAAGGAGATCCTGGGACTTTAAACTTCCTTGGCTATCCGACCAATCCTAATATCGAAATAAAAAATGCTGTGATTCACACTCCTGAGTTAAAAATTAATGAATCTCTTATTTTTGATTTTGATATAGAAGCTTCTGAAGACTTATCCTTAATTATTGACTATACGATCAACTATCCCATGGCAAATGGGAAACGGTCAGATAAAGTTTTTAAAATTAAAAAACTGACCTTGAAAAAAGGACAGACTGTTTCACTTTCGAAAAAACATCTATTTAAGATTATGACCACTAAAAAACTATATTCTGGTGCGTATGGACTTGCACTTAAGATCAATGGAAGATCTATTGAGCTTGGTCGATTCACATTAACGGTATAATAAAAACCCACTATGTTGATTAACTATTTAACTAAGACAAAGGCTGAAACTAATCTTTGTTTTAGTTTAATAGTTAATCTACAGTGGAAGTGGTTCAAAATCCATAATGACATGAATACCTTGATCAGCTTCTAATTCTCGAATAACTTGGTTTACACAATCTCTAAAAGTGTCATGGTCCTCTCTACCGTCAACTAAAATATATTCAACTGAATCTTTCATGGATCTCATTCCTTTCTTTCATCTTCATTATGATAATGATTCTCATTTGATTATACATAAAATTCAGCCTTAAATCTGTAACATTTATCACAAAGTGGCTATATCTCTAAAAATAAAAACCGACTTTGTTAAAGTTGATAATTACTTTAACAAAGTCGGTTTTTTACCTGTTATTGTGAACCACTAAATAAAGAAAATAGGGTGCGCCAATCAAAGACACCACAATACCAGGAGGTAATCCCTGAGGAGGGAAAATATTTCTACCTAACAAATCTGCTCCCATTAAGAATATACCGCCTAATAACATACTCCCTATTAGATTGTATTGATGTTTAGGTCCATATGTTTTTTTTGCGATATGGGGAATAATAAGCCCTACAAATGATATGGACCCAGCTACGGATACAACAATAGATGCCAAGGCTACGGATGCAGTTATGAGTAGTTTTCGTTCTTTTTTCAAATCCACGCCAAGACTTTGAGCTGATATATCATCGAGTCCAAGAATATTCAAGGTTTGTGCTTTTGAGTAAATCCAAAGAATCATTATAAGTACAATCGGTGCGGTTATTCTAACAAAAGGCCATTTATCTCCCCAAATGTTACCACTGAGCCATCCATAGATAAATTGCACATCTTCACGACCTGCTGAGGATATACATAAAATCATTGCTCCCGAAAGGGCAATTGCACTCCCTATCCCTATGAGGACGAGTTTGTCTACATTAATAGCCCCATTTCTTTCAGTAGCAAAAACCAGTGTAATTAAAAAAGTAACACCCGCACCCATAAGCCCCATTAAAGGTAATATATAGATGATATTACTATTACCAAAATCAAAGAATAAATAGGCTATAGTTACACCTAGACCTGCCCCTGAATTAATCCCAAGTATACCTGGGTCTGCTAAGTCATTTCTAGTTAAAGATTGTAAGACACTACCGCTTATTGCAAGGGCAATACCCATAATAAAGGTAATTAGAAGCCTTGGCATTCTAAGCGTAAATATAGTAAATGTTGTTTGTTTTTCTCCACTGCCCAGTAAAGTTCTAACAACATCGGCCCATTCAATCTTTAAAAAACCAAATGATAGTCCACCAATGAATAGTACAAGTGCCAGGGAAGTCAGTAAAAGATAAGAAAGCCATTTTATTTCCTTGTGTTTAACCAATAGACCCGCCCCCTTTTCTTACGACATAGAGGAAGAGTGGATATGAAACTACCGCCAAAACAGCAGTCACAGGGGTTTCATAAGGAATGTTAACTACTCTAGAGGCTAAATCTGCTAAAATAAGGAATATTGCCCCTACAAGGATTGAGACAGGTATAATTCTCTGGTAATCACCACCAACCAACTTTCTAACAAAGTGTGGGACAACCAACCCGACAAAAACAATACTACCAGATAGTGCTATAGCTGAACCTGTAAGGAAGGTTACCATAAAGAAAAAAACAATGCGTAAAGTCTTTACGTTCTCCCCTAAAGAAACTGCTAACTCTTCATCTAAACTCAACAATGTTAGTTTTTTAGAATAGGCTAATGATAGTACTAAACCTATTATTATTATTGGAAGAACCACCAAAATTTCTTTATATGATGACCCAATCAACCCGCTACTGGCCCACATAGTCATCTGTTTTGACAAACTGAACCTAAGTGAAATGGCATCTGAAATAGCGTAAAGCAATGTGGAAACCGCAGCACCTGCTAAGATCGTTTTATTGTTGCTCAAACTGTGTCTTCCAGACATACTTATTGAAAATACAAGTAGTCCAGCCGTTAAGCTTCCTAGCAGACAAGCCAGTAGAACACCATATGGATTGATATTCTTAAAAGCGACTAAGGAAAATGACAAAGCTGCACTGGCTCCCGCTGTTATGCCAAACAAGCTGGGGCTAGCAAGTGGGTTTCTTGTTATTCCTTGCATGTAAGCACCTGAAACCGATAAAGCCATTCCAACAAGACCCGCTGCTATAACGCGTGGAAATCGAATTTCATATAAAATTATTGTGTTGTTATTGGACTCAAGTCCTAGTATAAATGCTTTCACATCACTCATAGGTATATTTGCTGCGCCGAAAGCAAGGCCAGCAATTAGAGAAAGTGCCAATGCAATTAAAAGCATCAGCACCAATCCTGTTAACGAATTCTTTTTCATGGACACTTCTTTTCATTAAAATTCAAACTAGTTTACGAAAAATGCTTCAATTTGCTCTAACTGATATTCCAGAGTAATAGGACCAGTCATATAGAACTTCTCAGCCTCAATTTCTAGAACACGCTCCTTTTGAACGGCTTCAATGTTTTTCCAAGTTTCAGTGTCTGTGAATGCCATGTTTGAACCTTCAAAATAAGCGAAAATCATTAAGTCTGCTTGATACTCAGGCACAACTTCTGCAGAAATACTGTAGTACCCTTCTGTTAAAGCAACCTCTTTAACTGGGTCAGGCATGATTAATCCCATTTCCTGATACACAATTTGAGTGCCTCTTCCCCAGTTGTCGCCGTATAGATAGATTTCTTCACCATAGGCTTCCATAACTGAAATAGAAACATCATCGCCATACTTTTCTTTAATGCGTTGACCAGCCTGAGTAGACTTTTCTTTAAAAGATTCAACCCATAGTTTTGCTTCTGCTTCTTTGTTTACAAGTTTGCCATACTCAATAATAGTATCTGTGTAATTTAACTTTCCGTATGTAAATGCAACTGTTGGTGCAATCTGAGAAAGTTCTTCTAAATTTTCGTTATAAGAAGACGCAACAATTAAATCAGGAGAAAGCGCCATAATTTGCTCTAGATTATCTACTGAAACTTCTGTTGAGTCTTTAAGTTTATCTGCAAACAAGGGGTTTGTACCCGTCCAGTATTCATGACCTACAACACTTCCATCAAACAAAAGAAGGGCGCCAGCAGCAGATGAATCTAGAATTACAATACGACTAGGATCACTTGGTACTTCAATGTCCCCTTGTTCTGAGGTGTACATAAACGTTGTTGTTTGTTCAGTAGTCTCTTGAGTTACACCTTCAGAAGTTTTTTCAGCTGTTTCTTGACTTTTTTCTACTGATGTTGCCTCTTGTGTCTCTGGTTCATTTGCTGGTACCGCTGGGGCACAACCTGCTAACACGAACATTGCTATAATAAGTGCTAAATATTTTTTCATAAATCCCCTATATGATGTGAAGCACACCATATCTCCTTTCTTACTTTAAACTTTACCTATAATAAATTGAAGGACAGACAAAGAGGTTTCTTTGTTTCAATGTCCTCAATTATATTCGCTTTGATGTGGAAGAGTGTTTGAAGCACCTCTTCAGTGATAACTTCATTACTCGTTCCTTCTTTTACAACCTGACCTGCCTTCATTGCAATCAAGTAATCACAGTATTTAGAGGCCTGATTTAGATCGTGTAAAACCATGACAATTGTTTTCCCATGATTGTTTTTCAGGTCTTCAAGAATTTCTAATATTTCCAGCTGATGGGCAATATCTAAATAGGTTGTCGGTTCATCTAAAAAGATAATTTCAGTATCTTGCGCCAGACATAAAGCGATCCAAACACGTTGTTTTTGTCCACCAGATAAGGCATCAATATTTCTGTGTTTAAACTCAAGAACGCCTGTAACCTTCATGGCCCAAGTGATCATTTCATAGTCTTTTTTAGAGTAACTTCCAAACCCAGAGGTGTATGGATGTCTTCCATAGGCGACCAACTCTTCCACTGTTAATCCATTGGTTGCTTCAGGTTTTTGTGGAAGCATAGCCAGAATACGTGCGAGTTTTTTTCTTGAATAACTTTCTATACTTTTGCCACCTACAATAACATCTCCTTTAAAGGGGATAATGTTGGAAATCGCCTTCAATAATGTTGATTTGCCACACCCATTGGGCCCGATAATGGCAGTTGTTTTATGCATTGGAAGCCGTATATCAACTGACTTTACTATATCTTCTTCACCGTATCCAACACTTAAGTTGACGGCTTTATACTCATTCATGTGTTCTCCAATTGACTTCTCATATTAAACAATAGATTTTTAGGGTATAATAAGTTTATTGCGAGTGATTATCATTACACGCTTGCACTAGGAAGTATAATTGATATCAATTCTCAATACAAGCCTTCTGACAAAGATAACTATTTTTACACTGTTTCGCACTATTTTGAATGAAAAGAGGATGACTATGACACAACTCACTGAATTTCAAGAGACGTTTCTTCAGCACCTCAACTATAGATTAATAAACAATCCACCATTTATCTCATATGTTGGCCATGAGAATGAAAGATCAGAATATATCCATTTTTTTAGTAAATCAGGCGCCTATGACCTTATTTTGGCTGAATACACCATTCCCAGTGATTTTGAGTTAAATTTTCAAACAAAGGACTGTCAATTAAGATTTGGCCTTGTTTTTGAAGGTCAGTCCGAGTTCGAACTCGTAGACAAACCCAAAACTCATTTTCTGCCTGCCCCCTTTATAGCCATTGAAGACCACTTAAAAGGACGTCAGAAATGGAAGAAGGGGCAACACTATAGAGGCATTGAAATTTTCATCCATTTTGATTATATTCAGGCCCTTAATCAGTCCTTTACTGAGCTTGACAGTATACTCAACTTAACTAAAAATCATGCAATATTATATTTGCCTCTTGGAATTATTGATATATTAAGGAGTTTGGAGAAATCCATTTTGAACGGTTCTCTTACTGCATTAGGTGTCGAAGCTAAAATTATTGAATGTCTTGACCTTATCTGTACAGAAATAGCAAACTCAGATGCCAATGCCTTTCATGATCCTTTAAACATTCGGCAAATAAACATTAGTAGTGAACGGACATCTCAATTAACTTCTGAAGACATAAAAGCCATTCATACAGCAAAAGAATTAATTGATAAACACCTAGATAACCCACCCACAATACATGAGATGAGTAAACAGTTGTATATAAATGAACAGAAACTGGCGGTTGGTTTTAAAGAACTTTATCATGTGACCATCGGTAATTACATCAAAGAGTTAAGACTGTCCACTGCAGCAAACCTACTCTCATCTACAGATTTATCGATTGACGAAATTTCTCAAAAGGTAGGTTATAGCCATGCGTCTAATCTTGGTAAAGCCTTTAAATCAAAATATAAACGCACCCCCTTCCAGTACCGGAAATTTAGGTCTAGGGGGGAATAAGAACCAACTTGATTTCATATATAAACCCCCAAGTCATTTTACTTGGGGGTTTAATTATAGCTTGATGCTATTCTCTCTTTATTGGTTTAATAATAAACCATAAGCAGCATTCTAATGAACGGGTATGTACTTCATCGTTAACATGATGAGTATACCTAGGATCAAAATCAGATTTTGCTTCATCTTGACATCCTTTCATTAGACTTGAGTGGTATTGATTTTTCATCGTTTTTAATTGATAATTATTCTCAATTGTCTATTATTATAAACACACGACCTCACCCTGTCAAGGATATCCAATTTGTGCAAACTTCATGTATGATCACACCACGCATATTCAAATTATGGTCAGCGGTGACTATTTTAATAAAAAAACCGCCCATAAAGGTTAGAATATTAAGTCTAACTTTTAAGGAACGGTTCATGATCCTGTAGCAGTAATGATTCTATTTATCTGTCTTCTTCTGCGTTTTTTCTTCTTGTTTTTTAGGCTCTTCAACTATAGTAACACCACAGCCGCATCCGCTGCTTTTATTGCCAAATAGTCCTTTTAGTAATCCTTTTTTCTTTTCAGTCATGATTGATCTCCTTTATTAATCCTTATATTTCAAAGTTTATTTATGTCTTACACACCAGTTTCAATATAACTGGACTAGCCCAACAAGAAGTTAAATGCGATTCCTGTAAATGTAGCTACTGAAAATACAGACAGTACAAATGCTATAACCATTTTCTTCTCAAATATTGTGTTGAGCAGGGTCACTTCTGGAATACTTGCTCCAGCACCTCCTATGACTAGGGCCATAATAGCACCAATACTCATGCCTGAAGCATTCAATGCCTTTGCAATTGGTATCATTGTCTCCGTTCTAACATACATTGGAACACCAATAATTGCGGCTGTTGGTACGGCAAATAAGTTAGTGGGACCAGCGTATTTAGCAATAAACTCTTGGGGTACAAATCCATAAATGAATGCTCCTACACCTGCACCAAACAACAAGAAGGGAATAACTTTTACAAACAAACCAAAGGTATCTTTCGCAGCAAATTTAAACACTGCTTTGTGTCTTTCTGATTTTGTACCTTCTAACTTGTCAAAGGTCAGTTCTTCATGGCCTTCACCCTGAATGGTTACATTCTTAATTTGATCTTCCATGCCCATTTTTTCAAGGAGTGCTCCTATTAAGGTCGCAAATATAAAAGTAAACACAAAGTATATTGCTGTTGCTTTTAGACCAAAGAACTTTAAGAATAGTACAATGATCATTGGGTTAAGCACTGGTGACGAGATTAAAAATGAAATCGTCCCACCAAATGGGGCTCCACTTTTAAATAAGCCCACAAGAATAGGAATCGTTGAACAAGAGCAAAATGGTGTGACAGCACCCAGTGCAGCACCAATTACATTCTGTGCGCGTTTGTGTGGTTTAGTTAAAACCCGCTTAATCGTGTCTTTAGAAATATACCGTTGAAGAAGCGCTACTATAAAACTAATTACTAAAAATAGAACAATAAGTTCTGTGAAAATGAGCTTGAAGAAATCCCAAGCCACTGTCATGTTGTTAACATTAAACATTTTAATCACCTCTATTAATTTCACTTGTTTGTCTTGAGCCCATTATAGGGGGGATCGGTGTTTAAATGGAAGTATGCACTTTTCAGTAACCAGTTACTTGTAGGTAACTCATATCTAGGTTCAATCAAGCAAAACCAATAGATACCCGAGTCGGTCATTCTTAAATTATTTTCAACTATTTCCTAACTTTCAAGCTCACCGCACCTTATAAATTGAATTTAAGACACAAAAAAGGACACCTGAGAAATCTCAAATGTCCAATATTCATTAATTTTTAGTTGATTCTTTAAGTCTAGCTACTGAATCCCGAGTAACAAAAAATATGACACTTCTTACTTACGTTCATACCCCCAAGCACACATGAGGTCGAGAATAGGCATTAATGTGTTCCCTTCTTCAGTGATAGAGTATTCTACTTTAGGTGGAACCGTTTTGTAGTCTTTGCGTTTGATCAGATTGTCTTCAGCTAACTCTTTTAGCTGTTGACTCAACATCTTATTTGAAACCTTGGGAATAAATCTTCTTATTTCACCATATCTCTTTATACCGTGGGTACCCAAGTACCAAAGAATAAAAGGCTTCCACTTTCCACCCATTTTTTCTAATGTGTATTCAATACCACATTCATCACTGTCTAAATTATTGATGACATTCAATTGATTATCCATAGTTTTACCCCTTAGGTTTTAGTTCAAATGGTACATTGCAGTTCGAATTTCCCTATTACTTGAGATTATAACACTAGTTACTGAATCCATATACTGGTTTTGTTAAGGTCTTTATTAAACCGAACCTAGTTTTTGTGTAAAGATTCAAGTCTTTCATTGAGTTCTGCTAAATTTTTGAATCGACCTTTTTTCATGTCTTTTTCAAGTTTTCTTTCCTTGAATGATATGAACAACTGGTCTAGATCATAGTCAAGTGGATATAAGACCTCTCGTCTTTTATCAAGTGTCACACGTTTTTCACCAATTCGTGTATATTTCCCATCTTTAAAGACAGTGACTTCTCTATCGTCTAAATGATGTTCAAATATTAAGCTGTGGTCACCCGATTCATTAAGAATAATTCGGTCACCCTTTTCATATATAACTCTGTTTTTATCTCGGTCTGAATCCATCTCATTTTTTATTTCTGCAACCCTACTTTTCTTTTTAACAAACTTGCTGATTTTTCTTGCTGCAACAATTTCATGGGTTGCATTTATGTTTTTCACGCGATCAATTATTTTATCTGCAAGGCCAAGTTCTTTAGAAATCCAAAGCGCGTTACTTTCCCCAGCAATACCAATGAGTAACTTATATAAGGGTTGGAGTGTTTTCTTGTCAAAATCCATTGACGCATTCATGAACCCTGGATGTACTTCGCTATACTCTTTGATTTTACTGTAATGTGTACTTACAAAGGTTATGGAACCTCGATTAAATATTTCTTCAAGGATTGCAATGCCAAGTGCTGCACCATCTTTAGGGTCAGTACCCGTGCCAATTTCGTCAATTAACACAAGGGTTCTTCTAGATGACTTTTGTACGATTTCAACAAGGGACTTCATATGGCCTGAGAATGTGGATAAAGACTGTTCAATACTTTGAGAATCCCCAATATCCACAAGGATTTTGTTAAATATCGATATACTACTGCCTCTTCCAACTGGAGGTAATACCCCACTTTGGGTCATTAACGCTATAAGTCCAACGGTTTTTAATGTGATGGTTTTACCCCCTGTGTTTGGACCAGTAATGATTAAAGTTCTGTAGTCCTGTCCTATTCGAATATCAAGTGGCACCGCTTCGTCACCAAGCATAGGGTGACGTGCCTTTTTTAATTCAACAATTTCATCGTCTGTAATGTTAATCTCGTTCCCACCTATGGCAACAGAGTATTTGCCTTTTGCCAGTATAAAATCATATTTACCTATAATGTGAATGGCATTGCTAATTTCTTGTGCCCGTTCTTGTACTTTACCTGACAAGGCCCACAGAATTTGATTACATTCTTCCTCTTCTTGTGCTTTTAACATAATGATTTCAACCGTTAAATCTTTGATAGATTCAATTTCTACATATACCGTTGAACCAGATGCAGATGAATCAATAACTGTACCATCCACAAATTTTCTTGATGAGGCTTTAATTGGAATAACATAACGGTCATCTCTTTGGCTATAAAAGTTCTCTTGAATGTGTTTGGCATTTTTTTCTGAAGTTAAAAATTTGTTGAGTTTATCGATTCTTTTACTGTGTAAAACCTGCATTTTGTTGCGAATTTTTTCAAGTGTTTTACTTGCTCTTGAATGCACAATACTGCCTTCAATACAGAACTCAATTTCGTTTTCTATGTCTTTAAAACTTTCAAGACCCGTTGAATAAGAGTAAAGTGTCGGTGCCAAATACTCATAAGACTCGATGGATTTTTTCAAGTTTCGAATACATCTTAAAAAGTCTGAAACCCTAAGGAGTTCTTCTGGATGTAAGAACATACCTTTATCAAGTTTTGTCATATACGGTGTAATGTCACTGATGCCTCCAAGACTTAAACCTTTTCCTTCAGTCAGTATTTTTACAGCTTCAATAACTTCTTCATAACGGTTCATAACCACACGTGGATTGGTGTGTGGTTTCATCTCATCCGCTAGTCTTTTGCCTAGATTACATGAGGCGTAACCTTTTATAGTTTCTTTTACTGTATTGTATCCAAGAATATTTAGTGTTTTTTCATTAAATGTTTTATTGTCATTATTCATTGTTTGTATCTCCTGTTTTCAGCTTATCAGATGATGAGCTTTTCTTTATCTTAATTTGTATATAACCTGTTTTCATCTCAATATAGATCATTTCAAATAAACGCCTCCTTTATGGTTTACACCGGTGAACGCTCTTACGTTTATTCTTGATGAGAAAGCAACTACAATGAGTATAAATAACCTGAATTAGAAGTACTGTGTCAGACACATAGGTTTTTAACAGCATTTGTTTTCAGATGTAATTATTCCTAATTTTAGTAATAAAAAAGCTATAGATGATCCATACATCTATAGCTTAAAATACATTTGAATACTGCTTCAATACACAACACATTTATTACAGGTTCAATCTATAAATATAGAGAAATCATGTAATGTCATAGTATGTGTTAAGAGATAGGCTCTCTTTAAAAAAGTGTATAAAAAAACCGTGCAAGCACGGTTCGTAAGCAATTATAAATTCAAACACCTAATGAAAAGGTTAAAATTTTATAAGCAGATATACCGGTTCTCAACAGAATTAACCTCACAGGCACCACAATTAACGGGTCAAAAAGACACGTACTGCTTGCAATGACTTGTAAGAGCTATTTAATTATTCTAGTTTTGAACCATTACACTCATAAAATTACCTCGTTTTTGTTAGTTGTTGTTTATGAGTGAAGTATAACTGATGTTGTTAGACATTGCAAGTTAATTCTGATTTATAGGAATATTGATTCTGAAATAAGGTCTTCCAGCTTCTGCCTCTAAACACTCTACGGTACCACATAAACCAGTGGTTACAAGATTATAAACCATCATGAGCTCAAGTCCCGAAACTCCTTTTTCAAATGTATTTAGTGCAAATGGTTCAAAGGCGATATGCCCCATTTCAGTAAAGAATAACTTGGAGTTATCCATATAATCTAGTTCTATATAATCGTCAATTCTTCTGATCAAAATTTTTACTTGGATGTTCTTATCAGCCACACTATAGGATTCTGAGTACTTCAGTAAATTGTTGGTTATTTCAATAAAGTGCGCTTGTGAGGCGTAAAGCTCTATCCGCCTTCCTGACTCCACTTCGTAACTCAATGTGCGGTTATTTGATATGCCTGTGCTATAAGATTGCAAAGTGTAGTTCATCAAATTTTCTAGATTAAACTTTGATTGAATACCTGGATTTTTTCCAACGTTTAAGAGTTGAAGCCCATTAACAATGCTGGCAATTTCGTCAATATCTGATCTCACTAAATTCGTGGCTTTTTCCATACTATGACACACTTCTTCAAGTTCTTCAGTGGAGCTAATACGTTTTCTTTTTGACCTGTTTTGAATGGAATCCAAATAAGAGACGGACGTTTTAGCGTTGCCTATTGGAGCGTTCATTCTGTGAGCTATTTCAATGATAAACCGACTCATGTTTTCATTTTTCTTAGATTGATCTAATTCTTCTTTGACACCTTGTAAGTTACTTTTCACCTTTTCTAATTCTTCATTGGTGTATTTTAAAAGAACGGTACGTTCTGCAATATTTTTTTCAAGTTCTTCACTGTACTTCTTTATTTTAAGGCTAGCATGATTCAGTGCTGTTCCAATTTCCCCTAACTCATCTTTGGTTTGCACATGTACTTCATGGGTGTAATCTCCCAACATTAGATTTTCTATACCATTCATTATTACATTAAAAATTTGTTTGTATCTCACCCTAAAAAATTGCCCTATAGACAGGATTAGAACCACTACAATGAAAAGTGTCACCACAATTCGACGTTCAACATCAGCCCTTAAAGCCTCAACTTCAGCTTTATTTACAAAATACTGAAAGGACCAACCATTATAGGTTTTCGACTCATACATTTCATAAACATCTGTATTAAAGTACATGTCGTATGCACTTAAATCATCTGGTTTATTTAAAACTTCACCCTGGTCATTAACAATTAATATTGCATCATCTTTATACCCGTTTCTATCTTCAATCAAGGACTGTGCCCTATCAAAGGATAGGTACATCCCCATCATCCCTAGGTAGTCATCACCTCTAAAAATTGGCACCACATATGAACTCACCAATTGATTATAGCGGTTTCGGTAGGGTTCTAACCACAGCCCTTCACCATGAGCTTGCGGTACATAATACCAGGACATATTATCGTTATTTATATAGCGTTCAAGTGGGACTTCGTCATGACGAGTTAAGACCCCATTATCGGTTGTCATCCAGACGTCATGTACATCATTATCTAAGAAAGGACTTAGATATAAATACACACTGTCAGAAACGCGGTCTTCTCCACTAAGCAGGCGGGAAAAATGTTCAACAAGTTCATTTTCATATTGAGTCAAACCACCCATAATTTTAGAAGCATCCACTATTTCTTCAACTTTAATGGAGTGCCGTATTCCATACACGGATGCTTCAATTGCTCTAAGGTCTTGTTCGAATGCCCCCACAACGCTATTCACATGCGCTTTATTACTGCGTTTGGTCTGTTCATAGTATTGTTTTAAGGTGTGGGATGAAATAACATAATTACTTGCAAAAACAGCAAATAAGCTAATAACAATCATTACAAGAGCAATTTTATTCACTATAGATTCTCGCATTATACATCCCCCCTAGACCTCTTTTTCTTAATACCCCTATTCCTTTATTCTTACCAACTGATAGAGCTATATTATCCAAAATGTATAACAAAATCAGAGTATACCACTGGTCGTCACAACACATGCTGATTTGTGATTATACAACAAAAATCACCCTGCATTCGGTGTAAATGCAGGGTGATTGTAACACAGTTTGAAGTAATACATTTTGGAGTTACAAATTGGCATTATCAATCAATAACCAGTAACAAATCATCATCGTCAAATGTAACTTTATCATTTTTATTTGGATTAATTTCAACGTTTATAATGCCACCTTCACGGACAATGTATCCTATCAAAATCAAATCATTTTCAAGGCAGTCTCGATAGACCTCTGAGACTGATTTTTCACTAGTCCCAACAATTCCTGCAGCCAGTACAGCACCAACTCGGTCCCCAGCTTCAAATAACTTTTCTTCAACTTGAATAATTAAGTTATCTTCGTCCAAAATATCAAGGGCCATACGTCTACACTTGTCATTTTCAATAGCTAAATCAATGTAGTCCAACTCGTATGCAAACTTAATGTCTTGTACGGAATGTAGGAGTGCTGACACAACATAATTTTCTTTTTTACGGTTATATTTAGCATCTAAGTATGCTAGGATTTTTAAACTCAGCTCATCATTTTCATGGTCTGATCCTATCTTTGACCCCAGTAATACAACAATATCGGGTTTAGAAGTCGCCATAGTTTGGTCTAACTCTGTGAAAAATGAGTTGGTGTATACCATTTCCATTTTACTCAGGTTTATGTTGGGATTGACTGATAACATCTCAGTTGTGAACTCCTCAGCGTTACGATCCCCTATAACTAAGATGTCTTTAGCAGACTCCTTAACAAACCTTCTTTTGTTGGCATGTTTTACATTATCTAAAATAAACTTTTTATCTGGCTTAACGTAGTCTGGTGCCAAGTTAGAGGAACAAAGAAGAATCAATTTATGTTCTTCTGTAATAATTAGACCCTTGTTTGGATTTAGTTCAATTTGACCTTTACACTCAACCCCGATAAGACTGGAATACTTAAAGGCATTCACCAAACTACCAAACGACTTTCCAGCCGACCGTTTCGATTGAGTTATGGAAATAACAAGGTCGCCATCTACACCTACTAAAACTCCGTACAGTTTAAGGTATTCTTTCAAAGCCCCAGCTCTAATAACTGGATCAAACTCTAATTCTTGTCTTGAAAACACAGTCATGCGATTTCCGAAAACATTTCTTACAAGGTGTAAGTCTTCTTTTGAATCTGCCATCAATTGAATATCGATATGTTTGTGCCTATTGGCTTTTAGAATATTGTTTACCGTCATAGCCACTCTTGCTGTGTCTTCTTTTTTGTCACCAACAATCACAACATGGGAGGCTCTTGCAATGCCCATATTTAAAAGAGTATTTTTACTTTCTAGGTTCCCACTTCTACAAATGATTTTATTTCGGTTGGTGTTCAGTCCGTAACCATCTATTTGGTCTTCTATTTCCTGACGTGATAACTCGGACAGGATAACAAAACTCAGTTTTTTTCTTGGATCTTGAAACTTTATAATATTATCGATTATAGAAAGGGTGTCTTCACAAAAACCTAAAAATAGGATGTGGTTCTTTTCTAATACTTTAGAATTACCCTCTCTTAGTTTTTCAATTCGGGCACTAAAATCGCCAGAAATGATACCTATAAAGGTCGCCATAATGCCTGTTCCCAGTAAGGTTGCAATGGTGGTTACCACAACAAACTTACCATTTTTAAAGTCTGGGTCCGTGGCAACATTCCCTGGATCTAAAACACGCATAAAACTCAACCACAGGGTTTTAGAAAGGGATCCCTCTGTTATTTCTGGTGTTTCTATAAGTAAAATAACGGTGACCATAACAATGACAAAGACGCCTGCTAAAATTAGAATACCTGTCATAGCCAGTTTGCCATTAGACATGAACAAGTCAAATTTATACGAGATTCTTTCTCGAATTGTTTTTTCATTTTCAAAGCGGTCTAGTTGTTCTTCCACATCTATTCCATCAATTTGTACGTTGGACCGAATTGCCCTGAGAAAGAGCAACATAAATAGACCCAACATAAGAATTTCAAAAACTAAACTGCTTAAAACGCCCCATAATGTCCCACTTATGTATAACTGCGCATCCAAATAAATAATAAGAGACGGGACAATAATGGACCAAAGTCTGGCAAGTTTTCGCCCTTCAACAAATCTGATTAAAAAGGTTCCCATAACCATCATGTATGTTAACGGAATAATTATAGATGAAAAAACAAAAACGAGTGTTGTGATTCCATCTCCGAAAACAGATACCCATACTAAATTAGATATACTATGACCTATGGCTACACAAAGGGTGTAAATCACTATGTCATATCGGTTAATATAGTGCTGGGGTTTGATGACTTTAACATCAATTATTCTGTAAGTTGCAATGGTGAAAACAACTGTGTACACAGCACTAATAATTGCCTGACCATCCACAATATCAATAGGAATAGGTATGCCTGAGTACTGGATCATCATATTTGCGCCTAAGAGTAAAAACCTGAAAACCAAGGCAACAATCAGACCTACCCCGAGTAGCTCCGTATTGATTTTCCTATCATAGGCAAGTCGTTGCCTAGAAACAATGTATTTATATAAAAACAACGCTGCTCCAGAGGCCAGTATTAAAGATAAAATCATGTTCACTGTTTCCATTTATTCACCCCATAATGATTTAGGTGTCATCATTACCCTTTCATTTAAAACTCATATTATGTAATAGTGTATATAATTGGGAATGGATATTCAATTGTAACTATAAAAATCCTTGGTAAAAGAGGTAACTTCTCTTCTCCAAGGATTTATTAGTTTTGTTCACAAGCAGACCAAATCGTTAACTATTTTGATATTGCTTATATAAATCTTTTCAGTTGTTGGTCAAATAGTCTTCAAAGAACTTAGCCTTCGAAACGCTCCTGCCACTCTTTCACTTTAAAACCAGTCAGGGCAAAATCATCCCCAATTAAAACAGGTCTTTTGTGAAGCATGCCGTCACTTGCTAATAGATCTAAAAGTTCATCTTCAGATAGTGTGTCCCACTTCTCTTTCAGATTATGTTCTTTAAACAATTTACCATTTGTGTTAAAGAAACGTTTTAGTTCTAGTCCACTTAACTGCATCCAAGCACGCACTTCATCTGCTTGTGGATTGTCTTTATGGATCAGTCTTAGGTCAAATTCAATGTTGTTTTCTTCAAGCCAAGCCTTGGCTTTACGAGATGATGTTCATGATGGGTAATGTAATAATAGCATTTAATATGCTCCTTTCGATTCTATCTTGTCTTAGTATAACAGATATCACGAACACTTTGTAGTCTTTATCGTTTTGAAATCATTACATTTCATTAGCTTTAATTTTCTTTTTTTCTACATACATCAGCTCATCTGCTAGGGCTATTAGGTCATCGATTGTAGGATTTTTTATGTCCGTAAGGGAGGCAACACCGTGGCTTAATGAAACCTTGTAAGGTTTACCGGAACTTCTATTAAAATCCTCAACGGATTCTAAGACCTTCACCCAGTTTCTTTCTACAACCTCTTTGTCACTTTGAATCCCAATTAGAAACTCATCCCCACCTAACCTTATAACATGGTCTGCTTCTCTAAATCCTTGTTTTATAAGGCTAACAGAATCGATTAAGTATGTATCTCCATGTTCATGTCCAAGCTCGTCGTTCACCCTTTTTAAGTCATTCACATCTACAAAACATACTGAAAAATTTCGTTTTCCACTTATTGCATATTGCAGATTGGATTCAAGTAAGGCAATTCCAGCATTTCGATTAAATGCTCCTGTCATACTATCAATTTGTGCCATTTCAGTAATTTCGCTAATATACTGTCTTCTATAAGCTATGATGGTCGCTGCCCCCCAACTTAATAGAAGTAGCGGAATACCATAGTGCCAGTACTGAAGAAACTCAAGAACCACAAGTTTTAACATAGGGTCCGCAGAAAATATATCAGATTTTGTACGGGGTACAATCGAAACAGCATACCAGTGGCTACCTGACGCATACGTTAGGTCATCACTCACTTCAACTGCCGTAACCAGTCCCCACTCAAAGTATTTTTGTGAGGCAAAACTAAGGATGGATTCATCATCATTATCATCCAATTCAAAGTCTTCATCAATGTCATAGTCTTCATCTAGTTCATACGCATCATCCATACCATAGTCGTCATCCTCAAAACTATAAAAGTCTGTTTCAAAATATTCGACTTGAGTATCTTGATCCTCTATCATTTCAAGAATTTCTAAACGTCTGTCAAGTTGTCCCCATGCAGACTCCACTGGTGGTGTGGCAGCCGTTCTACCGTTTTTGATCCCTGTTAAAATCTCACCCTGTGCATTCAGTAAATAAATTTCGCCTTCACTACTAGATGCGAATTTGTCAAAGTCCTTTAGTAATCCAATTGCATTATATGTTATTGAAAGCACACCTTTTTCTTCACCCTTTGAGTTATACACTTTAGTTGCAAATTTTACCCGTGGCCTAAAGTGTTTATTCCCAACGCGTTGTGTCTTTTGCTTTAACATTGGCGTCTGATACACTTCGCTTCTCTCCATATTCATTGTATGAAAGAAGTGAGGTTTGTCTGCAACATTTTGAAGTCTATCAGGAGGTGTGCGTGTGAGCTCACCATCTACCCTAAAAATATGAAAAACCTCAATACCATGTTCATCCGCATAGTCAATTTCCTCATAGAAATTATTGATACGCATGTAAAAAGCCATATCTCTTTGTAAGTATTCAACTGGATTTTCTGCTGGTCGCATCCGTTCTGCCCCAAAAGGCCTAGGCTCTGTTTCATCAACTAAATCGTTGAATGCTTTCATTTTAGTAATAAAAAGTAAGTCATTCTGAATCCGTTCAATGTCCTTCATAATGAGTTCACGTTGGAAGTCTGCTATAGACAACTCATTGGATGCTATACCCATCTGAACATTTGAAATGTCACGAGAGGTCTGAACAAAGAACAGGCCAAATATTACTGCAACAAGTAAAATGAATACACCTAATGTCTCTAACAAAAACAGCCGTTTGTCTGTACGATAATAAATTAAGTTCCCAAATTGTTTAATCATAGTTTCCCCTTTTGCATATTGCCCCTATCCTACTATTATACTTGATTTTGAAAGATCTACTACTCGATTTTGAATGATCAAATACTAAGTTTTACTTGTATGATACAATTTAATTGTTGACTTTTATTTTATTTGCATGATACAATCAATTTGTAAACAAGCCCGTCCTAATCTTGAGAAGGGCTTTGATTAGATACTTTATTTGTATGATGCAATTAAATTGCGAGTTAAGGAGGCATACATTGAAACTACTGGCTGATTTCTTTCAAGTACTAGTGGAAAGTGGTTTAAACCTTGATACCTCAACAGGTATTGGAGAAATACTACATTTCTTTTTATTTGCAACAACAGAAATTTTCATTATTATGGTTGCACTCATTTTCGTTATTGGATTACTTAGGAGCTTCATTAACCCCTCGAAGGTCAAAGACATCCTTGCCAGAGTCAGTCCAATCATGAGTCATGTCCTATCATCCCTACTCGGTGCAGTAACGCCATTTTGCTCTTGTTCATCCGTTCCAGTTTTCATTGGCTTTATTGAGTCTGGAATTCCACTTGGTTCAGCATTTTCATTTTTAATCACTTCACCGATTGTGAATGAGGCTGCCATTGCCTTACTCTGGGCTGCATTCGGGTGGAAAGTTGCCTTAGCTTATACAGGCACAGGCATTTTAATTGGTATTTTAGGTGGGTGGATCATTCAAAAGCTTCATTTAGAACATCTTGTTGAAAGTTACATCCATCTAAAAGCGGCTGAATTTAAGAATGAAACCTACGCGTCACTAAATGAACGCTTCGCCTTTGCGTGGAAAGAAGTAAAATCCATCGTGTCACACGTATGGAAATATGTTTTTATTGGGATTGCAGTGGGAGCTTTTATTCACGGTTGGACACCAGACGGCCTACTCATTAAATACGCTGGTCCCAATAACCCACTGGCTGTTATATTTGGTGTTCTTATTGGTGTTCCTGTCTATACGAGCAATGTAATGATGATTCCAATTGTTGAAACGCTCATTGGAAAAGGCATGGGTGTGGGGACAGCCCTAGCATTTATGATGGCAGCTTCAGCCCTGTCTCTGCCAGAGATGATTATGCTCAGAAAGGTACTCAAAGCAAAACTCGTAAGTATTTTTGTCCTCATAACAAGTGTCAGTATTGTACTTGTAGGATATTTATTTAATTTCTTTCTCACAGGTGTCATTTAAGGAGGCATATCATGTTTAAAAATTTAAAAGAAAAAATGATTGAAAAATTAGAGACTCAAGCAACATGTGCATGTTCAGACCCTACTGAAAAACAAGTGACTCACATAGAGACTAAACATCAATCAGCTAGCTGTTGTGATTCAGGTGCAAAACCATTTCCAAAAGATAAGAAAAAAACAAAGTCTTGTTGTTAACATTTATTTGTATCTACTGAATATTGTTGACACCAAATATATACTCTTCTAAAATAGAAACATATATTAACGAATCTTAGAAAGAAAATGAGTGTATTGGAAGGTGATTTTATGGTAGCTCAAAAAAATTGTAAGACCTGCACAGACGAAGAAGAAAAATATCTGTGTTGTGTAGATGAAGTTGGAGAAACGGTAAAACGTATTGTACGCAACTTTCAAATGTTAGAAAGAGACCAAGTGAAAAAACTCGGTTTTACCATGTCCCAGACTTATTGTCTGATTGAACTACTCGAAAATAAATCCCTAACAATGCAAGAACTCAGTGGAAAAATGAACTTAAGTACTAGTACCATCACTCGGGTTGTAGACAAACTTGTACGAGATAAATATATTGTGCGACAAAGAAGCCAAGAAGATCGACGCGTTGTTGTTGCCAGTCTATCTGAGAAAGGCCTTGAGTCTGCCAAAGAAGTCCAGGCCAGCATTAACGCCTACTATGAAGAGATTACACGTCACCTTCCTAAAAATAAGGTGGATGAGGTCTTAAGTGCAGTTTCACTTCTTATGGATGCTTTTGAATCATCTAATCCCAATTGTTGTTAACTGTTTATACATTCTTAAGTCCTGCTGAAAGATGACATTGTCTCTTTCAGCTTTTTTATTATACAGGTATTACTTAGTACGTGATTCGACGTGTAGTAATATGCTCCGGTTAAATCAATTTATTTTGTCACCTTTTTAAATCACAGTCGTCTGTAAATATAAGCAGGTGAAATTGCTTCTAAACTTATCTCAATGTATAGATGAAAGAAGGTAAATTATGAAAATCAAAATTGATAACAAAGAAATTCTTGTATCGGATCCAAACAAAAATATTGTGGAAATTGGTGATGAGAATGGTATTACGATTACAGCACCTTGTTTTAGAAATGAAAAAAGAAATGGATGTTGTAAAGCATGTGTTGTAGAAATAGATGGAAAACAGCAATATGCTTGTGCCATGAAACCAAAAGACGGTATGGACATTGTATATAACCGTGACGATTTAGCTGAGATTCGAAAAGACAGACTTCATACCTATGCAGATGCAATTAAATCCAATGACTTCTCTAAAAATCAATGTACATGTACGGACAAAGCCGCACTGAACACAGCTGGCAATGCATGTTGTGATTCTGGCTCTTCTTGTTGTGGCTAAACAAGCACGTTAATAAAAAAACAACAAACTGCTTTCGTGGCAGTTTATTTACACAAAATTTGGGATAGTCTCATTTATAGCTTTTACATTAAAGTTTGTTTCAGTTCTATTTAAGTAGATGAACCGATTTTATATAGTCGGTTCATCTGTTTATATGTTCTTTAATTTACTATACAACTGTTACGAAGTACTTAACATAAACAGCCTTTTGACCTTACGTACATGCCCCGTCACAGTCTGTACATTCTTTCTTCTGCTTATAGTCAATAACATTCCCATAGACGTCCACTTCAAAATCACAGCAATCTACCAACATATCTTTAAAGATGGTTTTTGCACGTTTGAGTCTTACCTTTGAGTTCGAAACACTGATATCGAGTGCATCCGCAATTTCTTTGTGTTTCATCTCTCGATTCTCATACATATCGTAAACATCTTTGTATTTCGGGGGCAAGGTGAATATCATGTTTTTTATGCAGTTTACAAGCTCATCGTTTAAGTTATCATTTTCTTCAACTTCGTCTTCTAAGTTTAAGAACTTTTCAGGTTCCACTGCCATGTCTTTTTTCTTTTTGTAAAAATCTATAACCGTGTTTTTTGTGATTTTGTATATCCATGATTTTATAGCATCAGGATCGTCTAAACTATCAATACTCTTATAGACTTTGATAAAGACGGTTTGCAATATATCTTCTGCATCGTGTTCATTTGAAACCATAGATTTTATATAATTAAAGAGTTTTTCGTTAAATTCGGCCCATATAAGATTAAATTCTTTCATTTAGCCCACATCCTTTTAAAAACACAAACATTAATTTTGAACTTTCCACTCCTATTTTACCATATATCCCTTGTTGGCCAGCTTAAGGTGTCATTCTAAATTTCTTGTAAAACATTTACGAATTAGCTTCTAAAACTTGATAAGGGGTATATATAATTTGTACGTAAAATACGTCCGAATCTGATTAATTGGGAGAGGAGCATAAGTATGAACTCAGTAAAAGCAAGGGTGTTACTCAGTTTGCTTTCTGTTATTATCATATCATTCGCTGCAATAATCGGTGTTATCTTAATGAACACTGTCTCGACAACCACTACACAGTCAGAAGAATTATCCCTCAGCAAATCTATACAGTTTGGTGAGGCCATAAAAAACGAAATTGAAGTTGTAAACATCAGTGTCCGTTCACTTGCCCGTGGGATCGAAGGGGGTATGTCCACTTCCTCTTTAACACCTGCAATAGTCAATGAATCATTAATATCTGTCATTGAAGACACAGAAGCCATTCTAGGGATTTGGATTGTAGCAGATCCTAACACCCTGTCTAGTCAAACATCTGCTGCACTTAACCAAGGTGCAATTGACACTGATGGATCTTTCATTCCATATTGGTACCGGGACGGAGACCAAATTGCCCTGGATTCTTTAGTTGATTACAATGTTGAAGGTCTTGGGGACTGGAATATGATTTCAAGACAAACTAAAACTGAAACTATAATGGATCCCTTCTACTACAATGTAGGGGGTACTGACGTGTTAATGACAACCATTTCTGTGCCTTTAATAGTTGACGGTAAAGATGTAGGCGCTGTAGGTGCTGATATATCCTTATCTTCTTTACAGGCGATTACCTCTGAAGTTGAACTATATGAAAGTGGATATGGTGTACTGATATCTAACTCTGGGCAATTTGTAGCACATCCAAGTACAGATATTATTACACAAAGCATTGCAGATTTTGTAGAGTCTAATGATGTCATTTCACGTATTCAAAACGGTGAAACTTTCACATATTCTCAAACATCTCAAGTTACAGGTGAAACAAGTATTTATACTCATACGCCTGTTAGAATTGGCCGTTCTACAACACCATGGTCATTTGTCACCGTTGCCCTTGAAAGTGAAGTAATGGCTCCAGTAAGATCCATTACAACATTATCTATTATTTCAAGCCTCATTGGTGTTGTTGTCGTAGCAATAATCATTTTATTTATTGTGAATTCACTGGTTGGTCCAGTTTCAAGAGCATCACATATCATTGAAGATTTCTCAAATTATGACTTCACATACAAACTATCAGCAAGTGATGAAAAAATAGCTTCGCGTCACGATGAAATTGGAATTATGTTTGCAGCAATAAAAAAAATGAACACAAACATTGTCCATTTAATTTCAGCTATTAATGACAGTTCAACGTCTGTTGCAGCGTCTTCTGAACAACTCCTTGCAACAAGTAACCAAGCTCTCACAGCAACCATGGAAGCTTCTAGAGCCGTCGAAGACATTGCACATGGTGCCACAGACCAAGCGAAAGATACAGAGTCGGGTGTCTTTGCCATTGAGTCTTTGAGTACTCTAATTGAGGATGAACATACTCTTATAGAACAGTTTAATGGACTAACAGAAAATGTTGACCACTTAAAAACTGAAGGGTTAGAAATCCTTGATGACTTGGTTCATAAAACGGAAGCAACCTCCAACTCTACAGAAAACGTGCGCAAAGCTATCATTAATACCAAAGAAAGCGCTGTTCAGATAGAAAATGCCAGCCAAATGATCAGTAACATTGCAGAGCAAACAAACTTACTTGCACTTAATGCAGCCATTGAAGCAGCAAGAGCAGGTGACGCCGGCCGCGGATTTGCAGTGGTTGCAGATGAAATTCGCAAACTGGCTGAGGAGTCCAATAAGTTCACTGAAGAAATCTCAAAAATCATACTTGGATTAACTGAACAAACCAACAATGCTGTTAAGATTATGGATGAAGTGAATGAAATTGTTGCAGATCAATCACATAGTGTTCAAGACACAAACAAGAAATTCTCTGGTATTGCTCATGCAATTGAAACCATGAACATCAGTTTAGTCGATATAAATGCCGCTGGGGAAAAAATGCGAGATAAACGTAATGAACTTACAACCATTATGCAAAACCTAGCAGCGATTTCTGAAGAAAATGCAGCCAGCACACAACAAGTTACTGCATCTGTAGAACAACAAACAGGTTCTATGGATGAAGTGAACAATGCTAGTATGAGTTTGTCTTCACTCGCTGAAGACATGCAGGACAATGTTTCTAAGTTTAAGTTTTCTCATAGCTAAAAAATCATTTAAGAATTTGACAGGTCTAAAGTAAGAAATAGCTTTCATAGTTATAAAAGTAATACACATATAATCCTTTTTGACATTTATTATTCCTGTTAAACTTTAAAGCTATATGATTGTGTACAATAGAAAAAAAGGCCACTGTTTGAGCCCACCCCCGTTCGTATGACTTGTTCTAATTCAAAGGGTGGGCTCACCAGTGGCTTTTATCTTTACTATTTTTTTCTTAAATCATCTAACTTTTTCAAGTCCTTGTCCGACAAGGCATCTTCAAGTTTTAATTTTGATTGACTTGTCTTCTTTAAATGCTCGCTGGTCACTTTAGCTTCCATAGCCAGCACTGCATCTTCAAGATCGCGGGCAGATAACAAATCGGCCCCTGCACCTCGAATAATAATCTGTTGAAGGCCATCTGAGGTTGCAACTGTTATGCGGTACTCTTTCCTATGCACATGGGCAAACTTTTCAATGTAGTGGTCAGCTGTTTGTGCTTCTGCAGTGTACACAACTTGAATGTTATGGTACTTTTCAACAGATGCCTTACGTCCTTCTACCCTGTATGCATCAAACACCAATATAATCTGACATTTTCGCATAGGTTGATAATTACTTAAGATATCCATTAATTTTGCCCTGGCTTCATCCATGTTGGTTTCGGCTATTGCAGCAAGTTCATCCCAAGCAAAAATAATGTTATACCCATCGACTAAAAGGTATTCTTCTCCATTTTGATTGATACGTGATGGGCGCTTATAACTTAGGGATGCATAGTGACTCTCAACTGCACTTGCGCGTTTTTTCCACACATTCTTTTTACCTTGGTTGGCGTGGTGTGAACTATTTAGAATTTGATCTATTTCTTCTAAACTAATAAATTCTTCGTCACTTGTTGAAACTCTTTCTTCAACCACAGGGTGTTTAACTTCTTTTTGTGGTTTTAAATAACTTTCCACATGCATGTGTTTTTTGACTTCAAACCAAGGCACTAAGAACCCCGACCCTTTAGTACAAAAGACAGAACCTGGTGGGTTTCGTAAGTCCTCTTCTGGCTCATATTCAAACCGTTCAATAACAGTTTCAGGATCATGACACACATCATAACCTTTAATAGAAAGGGAAACCCGTCCTTCTCCTTTGGTGTATGCTGTCACTTCTTGCTGATAATTTCTAAAAGTTGAAACAGGCCCATCTCCAATAATTACTGAGTATGCCCCATCAGTGCTTTCAATAGAACATCGTCCATTCATATTACTGATGTCTGTCATAGCACGCCCAACCATAGACTCTGGTAAGACCATTTTAAACTGATAATAAGGTTCAAGTAAGACTGTGTCAGCTTCCATTAAACCTTGGCGTAGAGCTCTAAAGGTAGCTTCTCTAAAATCTCCACCCGCTGTATGTTTAACATGCGCTCGTCCAGTCACAAGGGTTACTTTCATATCTGTAATATGGGAGCCTGTTAAGGTCCCAATATGTGATTTTTCATTTAAATGAGTGTAGACAAGTCGCTGCCAGTTTTTATCTAGTATATCTTCACTACAGTCCATAGCGTACTGCATGCCGCTGCCTCTTGGACCAGGTTCAAGTAATAAGTGAACTTCCGCATAATGACGTAAAGGTTCAAAGTGGCCTACACCTTCTGCTGTATTTGAAATAGTCTCTTTATATACGATTTCTCCATGACCAAAACTTACGCGAACGTCGAACCGGTCATTAATGATAGACTCTAGGATTTCTAGTTGAACTGCGCCCATAACCTGAATATGAATTTCCTGAAGAACTTCATTCCAATCAACGCGTAGTTCTGGTTCTTCTTCTTCAACTTCTCGAAGTTTGGGAAGCATTTGTCTTGCATCTACACCTTCTGGAAGTATAACTTGATAAGATAATACAGGCTCAAGTTGAGGAGGACTTGTTGCTTCTTCAATCCCTATACCTTGGCCGGGTCTTGTTTTTGTTGGTCCTGTTACAGCACATATGGCACCCGCCTTTAGATCGTTCTCAGTGTGAAACTTATCTCCAGAGTAAATGCGTATTTGATTTATCTTTTCATCTGTATCGAGAGTTCTTATTAGATCTTTAACCTTTAAAGACCCACCTGTGATTTTTAAATGAGTTAGACGGTTTCCTTGAGGATCACGTGTAATTTTGAAGACTTTTGCTCCAAATTCAGATGGATATGTTTTGGGTCTTGTATAATGTGTCAATCCATTCAAAAAGGTTTGAGTGCCTTCTTGCTTTAGTGCCGAACCAAAGTATACAGGGAATGTTTTTCTATCCTTTATAAGATTAACAATAGACTGATCCTTCACGTCTCCACTCTCTAAATATGATTCCATAATGTTCTCATCACATAATGCCAGCTGCTCATTCCATGCTTCGTCCCGCTTTGAATCAAAAGGAATGCAGGTATCGCTTAAATCTTTTTGCAAAGACTCAATAACCTTGTTTCTATCTGCTCCGTTTTGATCCATCTTATTGACAAAAATGAAAGTTGGGACCTGGTAAATCTCAAGCAAATCCCAAACCGTACGCGTATGACTTTGAACACCATCGTTGGCACTGACTACTAGAATTGCATAGTCAAGAACCTGAAGCGTTCTTTCCATTTCAGCAGAGAAATCGACATGTCCGGGTGTATCAAGAAGGGTTATCTCGGTGTCATCAAAATTCATTATTGCTTGTTTCGAAAATATGGTGATGCCTCTAGCACGTTCCAGTTCAAACGTGTCTAAGTAAGCATCTTTATTGTCTACACGTCCAATTTGACGTATTTTTCCACTTAAATACAGCATACTTTCTGACAAAGTCGTTTTCCCAGCATCAACATGGGCCAGTATGCCTACCACTAACTTATTCATTACATATCATATCCTTTATATTGGTTTACCACGCACATGAAAATACCCGTGATAAACGGTACTATTACATAAAGCTATTTTAACATGATAATTGGCATATGCACTTTTAATTATATAGTTTTTTTCTATTGATATGACAATTTACATTCACATCTTTGCTATTACATTCCCTTGTTCATGTTTGATGGATTTCTTTTCGTCTTCAAAAAACACAATAGACATATACTAGTTGTACACGTCTACAGTCTTTTACTCATAGTAAACATATGGTTCAGAAGGTGCATTTGTTGCTTCAACTTATTTAACCGTCATTACCCGTTCCAATTAGCTGTCTAAATCTAGTCGTTATGATATAGTATAAGCATATAGTAACTATACAGTTTTTATACACATACACATTCAATTAGCTATACCAAGTCTCAGGAGGAAAATGATGACTCAAGAAGACTATTATAAAATAAGTGAAGTTGCCAAACTCACAGGTATTAGTCGCCAGACCCTTATTTACTACGACAGGGAAAACATCTTAAAACCTGCCTTTGTTGATGATAATAAGTACAGGTATTACTCTGTCTACCAAATCAATCAAATTCAAATAATAAGCATGTTAAAAGAGTTTGGTACCCCGCTTAAGACCATTAAAAGCTATTTAACCGACCGTGACCAAGTCAATTTTGAAAACTTGTTAGACCATATAAAACAAGAATTAAATAATAAAATCCGAACCATGGAAAACTATGTGAATATTATTGATGACAGAAAGTCACTTATTAATAGAAGCAAGTCCATTGGGGACTACACTGAAATACACCTAGAAGAAAAAAAATCACGTACAGCACTATTTAGTGCACCACTTGGCAGTGCAGGCAATCCTGGTCAAGGTCATTTAAACAAGTCCTACGATATGGAAAAAAAGCTTAAGGAGTTGGGACTCGTCGGGTTATCCCTCAACGTAATGGTTGAACAAAAACTGCTCACTAAAGATTATGCCAATGAAATTTCTTATTTTTATGTTTACTTAGATGAAAAAAGACAAGACCTTGAATTAAAAACCATCCCTGAAGGCCTCTATGCAACTGCATATCATAAAGGACGGAACCAAACATCTGAAATAAGCTATCATAGACTCATCGACTACATACATTCTACGGGTCTAGTAATTGATGGTAACGCCTATGAAACTATTCTAATTAACCACATTACAGAAGAAATTAACGATGAGTTTTTATCTGAAATTTCTATAAAAGTCAGAAGAAAAAGTCAGTAAAATGAAAATCATCACCTTGGAGATTTAGAAACCCTCATACAAGGTGATGATTTTTCATTTATATAACCACTTCAACATCTGGGCTATCTGTTGCTGCATAGATCTCTAAACCAGCTAACCTTTGTAATTGTTTGTCACTTGTTAAATAGAAAACTAAAAATCCTGTTATAAACTCAGTAACCGGCAGAATGAGCCAAATACCTTTAGGTCCTAATGATTTTGGAAGCATGTAAGCTGCTGCTGCAAAAATAATGAATGTTTTGCTAAAGGAAATAATTGCTGACACTTTTCCATTAGAAAACGCTGTGTACATTGCTGAACCATACATATTTGAACCCATGAGCAGATATGCAAAAGATACAATAGTAAGTCCACTTGCTGCAATAGTATGTGCGTTATTTCCACTTTGGAAGAAGATAGATACCAAAAACTCATTGTTTGCAAAGACAACGAATGTAGTCCCTATACTTACAAAGAACAAGGTATATTTAGTATATTTCCTAATTTGAGCTAAAGTCTTAAAATTTTTAGCCCCATAATGGAAACTTAAGAGGGGAGACACACCAATGGCTATGCCTTGATAGATCATAGAGGCAAAAAAATTAATGTAAAGAATCACTGCTATAGCTGCAACACCATCTTCTCCTAAATATTTTATTGTTAACGTGTTAAGGACTAATGTTGTAAAGCCAATAGCCAGTTCACTGACCATTTCAGATGAACCGTTGATCATAGTCTCCCATATGAGTGCAAAATCAATCGGTTCTAGCTTGAACTTAATCTTTGAAGCATCGGAGGCAAAGTATTTAGATGCATAGATGAGTGCAGAAATCATACCAAACATGGTCCCTAAGCCAGCCCCTGCAACACCCATCCCCATGATTGCAATAAACACATAGTCTAAGACCATGTTGACCAGCCCCCCTATAATGGACATTTTTAGGGATACATCTGGCTTTCCACTTGCGCGTAGAAAACCTGCAAAAATCATTTTAGAAATTAGAAATGGCAAAGTTATAATAGCAAAGGTACTATAAATAGATGCGTATGGCTTTAACACATCTGTCACACCTAAAAAACGCATGACAGGTTCTTTAAAAACTAAAGCCAAGGCCATAACTAAAACACCGAATCCAATGGATACTGTCATTAAATTTGAGAAGAACTTTGAGGCCGCTTGTTCATCCCCTTGTCCCAACTTAATGGCAGCGAATGCACCCCCACCCGCAGCAAACATGAGTCCAACTGAAAAAATGATGCTATTGATAGGTAAAATCAAATTTACTGCTGCTAACGCATCTGACCCTGCATACTTAGATATAAAATACCCATCCACAATGGCGTAGGTTGACATAAAAGCCATCACTGCTATAGACGGCAATAAGAATCTAATAAACTCTTTTAAACTTAAATCTTTTTTAAATCCCATTTTTACTTCCTTTCATTTCTTACTTACATGTGCAATATTTATGGTGACAAGGCAAGAAGTAACTTGCTATACGCCTTTTCAAAGTTATCTTAATCTGTATAGTAACTATACAGTCAAGCAGTTTTTTATTTACTTCATGTTTCCATTTATAGTTTTGAATCTTGGTATTGTCGATCTAAGCCTACTTGTTGGAGCTTAACAAGCTTGTCAACCTAATATGAGTTTCAATTTTTGTGCAAAAATAAAAGACAGGTGGCTTCACCTGTCTTTTACATATTCATTTAGATTCACACAATTTAGATTCGAGTTTTCAACTACAATCGATATAAATTAGCCTTACGCGTTTAATGTATAAGTCCTCTGCAAATTTACTTGTCAAAGTTTACACATACTCCACTTGGTGATTTTATATTGATAACACCGACATGAACTCTGGCATTTCAACGCTAACACCCTTTAAATGAAACTTCTCTTTTACTTAAAAATGCTGACATTCCTTCTTTTTGATCTTCAGTTGTGAATAAAAGACCTACAAGATTTTGTTCTAACTCAAGACCGTTTGTTAAGTCCAGATCATAACTCTTGTTGATCGCACTTTTCGCGTACTTAATTGCTAAAGGTGCCTTAGATGTTATAAGCTTCATTTTGCTAATAGCTTCATTAAGTAACCCTTCTTGTTTAACAACTTGTGTTACTAAACCAATTCTATGCGCTTCATCTGCTTTTACAAACTCACCTGCATATATCATTTCTTTTGCTTTACCGATACCCACATACCGACTTAGTCTTTGGGTACCACCAAAACATGGTATGATTCCTAAATTTACTTCTGGTTGGCCAAATACGGCGCGCTCACCAGCTATAATAAAATCACATGAAAGAGCCAGTTCACATCCACCACCAAGTGCATAACCATTAACAGCTGCAATGAATGGTTTTGTTGATCCTTCAATTTTGTTGAAAACACCCTGGGCAAAAGCTGTGTAATCACGCCCTTGTTCACTATTGTAAGACTGCATTTGACTGATATCTGCCCCTGCTACAAAAGCTTTGCCTTCGCCTGTAATAATTGCACCACGTATTTCGCTTGTTTCTTCTATATAAGAAACTATATCTTTAAGTTCTGATAATAATGCATTGTTCAGGGCATTCATTGCTTTAGGTCTATTTATTTTTACAACTGCTACCCCATCTTTGACATCCAAGAGGATGTTTTCATAAACATTCATTTATACCTCCTATCCTATTCACGCTGTTAATAACCAAAGAGTCTTGGTATAAACAAAGTTACACTTTCAATATATGTAACCAGTAATAATGCTGCCATAAGCGTAAGTAAGAATGGTAATATCTTCTTTGATAGGTCTTCAAACTTTACATCTGTAATACCGCAGGCTACAAACAAGTTAATTCCAACAGGTGGTGTAATAAAGCCAATTGCAAGGTTTAATACCATAATCAATCCAAAGTGAACAATATCTACCCCAAACGCCGCCATAATTGGATACAGGATAGGACTTAATATCAACAATGCTGATATGGTTTCCATAACACATCCTACAATTAAGAGGAATATATTTATGAGCAACAAGAGTACAAACTTATTGTCTGTAAGAGACATAAGTCCATTTGCAATTTGATCTGGAATACCTTCAATTGTAAGTATTTTTCCAAGAGTAGCACCTGTACCAAGGATAATTAGAACCGTTCCTACCATCACAGAGGAATCAACTAGACATTTCTTAACAGCCTTCCATGTGAGTTCTTTGTACACATACTTACCTACTATCAATCCATAAAATACTGCCACTACTGCAGCCTCAGTTGGTGTAAATACACCCCCATAAATGCCACCAAGAATTATGACTGGAACAAATAATGCCCATATCGCATCCAAAAATGATTTAAGTACATGAGACCAAGAAAAACCCTCTGCATTTCCCTTGTATCCTCTCTTCTTTGCAATAACATATGTCAGGATCAGAAGCGCTGACGTTGCTAAAATCCCCGGGCCAAACCCACCTAAAAACATATTTCCTACAGATGCATTAACAGCCAATCCATAGATGACCATAGGAATACTAGGAGGTATGATAACACCAAGAACGCCAGCTGCAGCTGCTAAAGCCGTTGCAAAAACTCTGTCATAGCCACGTTCTTCCATTGCTGGAACCATTATCGCACCTACCGCTGCGACTGTTGCAGGAGCTGATCCTGATATAGCACCAAAAAACATACATGTTAGTACCGTTACCATACCGAGACCACCTGTAATATGACCAATAAGGGAATCTGCGAGATTAATCAATCTTTTAGATAATCCGCCACCTTCCATCAGGGCTCCCGCTAATATAAAGAAGGGAATTGCCATTAATGGAAATGAATCTGCGGATGTAAACAAATTTTGTGCTAGATACTCGATTGGCATGCTACCCATTGTGATCAGGTAAATAATAACTGCAAGACCAATAGAGATTCCTATAGGCACATTGAGGAATAAGAATACAGCAAATCCTCCAAATAGAACTAATGACTCCATGAATTACACCTTACTCTCTGTTAGTCTCTTAACTGTGTCCTGAATTAACCTAATAAAAATCATCGAGAAGCCAACTGGCACTGCAAGATAAGGAATATACATTGGTATCTCAACTGAAGGAGAAACCTGCGGCCTAACTACGGCAAGTTTGTAAATAATACCTGAACCGTAGTATGTCACAATGGCCGCAAATATCAGGAAGAGGACATTAGAAACTATCAGTAATACTTTTTTCATTTTGGGTCCAAATAGAAGCATAACCGCATCTACTTTAATGTGTCTTCTGTTTTTTACAGCTAAACTGCTGCCAATATAGATGAGCCATACGAAGAGATACCTTGCTACTTCTTCTGTCCACGCCAGTGGTAGATTTGCAAAATATCTAAACAACACTTGCATAAAAATCAATATACACATGAGTGACATGATCACTATTAACAGATGTTCTTCGAGATGATCATCTAGGTATTTGATTAACTTCATAATTACAACCCCCGATACGTTATAAACGAAACTCTAGTTTATTGATGCTTCAATTCTGTCGAGTTCTGCAATTATCTGGTCAAGCTTTTCAGCACCAATTTGATCTCTAAACTCGTCGTACGTACCCTCCATTGCTTTTTTGAATGCAAGCTTCTCTTCATCTGAAAGGTAAGTGATTGTAGATGTGCCAGCAACTTTTTCTTCATTTAACTTGTCTGCTTCAATCGTAGCTTGTCTTTGGAACTCCGTTGCAACTTCCGCTGATTCAAGAACGGCTGTTTGGATATCTGAAGGGAGCCCATCAAAAAACTCTGGATTAATAATAAAAGCTGTTACGTCATAAAAGTGGTTTGTTGTTGATACATGATCTTGCACTTCATTAAATTTCATAGCTGCTGTGTTGGTAAAACTATTTTCTTGACCATCTACAGTTTTTTGTTGAAGGGCTGTAAATACTTCAGTAAATGCCATTGGTGTTGGATTTGCACCAGCTTGCTTAAACGCTTCCATATGTACAGGGTTTTCCATTGTTCTTATTTTCATTCCATCTAGGTCTGAAGGTGTTTTAATCGCTTTTACACTATTAGATACATTTCTATAACCGTTGTCCCAGAATGCTAGAATTTTGAAGCCATCTTTAATTACAGATTCTCTCATTTCATCCGCAATTGCCCCGTCAAGAAACTCATATGCTACATCTCGGTTTTTGAATAGATAAGGTAGATTAAAGGCAAGGAATTCTTTATTAAAACCAGCGAATGGCCCAAGTGTACTTTCTACCATTTCTAAACTCCCAAACTGTAATGACTCGATCATTTCTCGACCGCCACCCAGTTGACCTGCTGGAAAGACAATAACATCTACTTTTCCGTCTGTTCTTGCTTCTAACTCTTCTTCAAATTTGAAACAAGCATCTGTAATCGGTGTTCCTTTTGGAAGATTTGCACCTAACTTAATCTCAATAACTTCGTTAGATCCACCCTCAGAAGTTGTAGATTCTGCATCATTTGTAGCCTTAGAACCGCAAGCAACTGTTGTCATCATCATCGTTAAAATCAGTAATAGTCCCACGAGCTTTTTCATTTTTTCCCCCTTAATCAACTTTTACAATAAACCTTTTTCCTTGGCTAAGTTATATGCAACTTCAATGATCAAGTCCTCTTGACCACCAACAGCCTTAAGTTCAGAAACACCAATGAGTACTTCTCTTGGATCTAGACCGTACTTCTTTGCTTCGCGTTTTGCAAACAATAAGAAACTACCATAAACACCTGCCCAACCAATTGTTAAAGCGGGTTTATCAATAATTTGCGGTCTCACTAGTTTAGGTCCAATAATATCCTCAGCAACATCCATAATTTTGTATAAATCGATGCCTGTTTCAACTTCCGCTTTATTAAAAACAGCTGCAAGTACTTCGGTTTGTGTGTTACCTGCACCTGCTCCCATACCTTTAGCTGTGCCATCTATATAACTTGCACCTGCTTCAAATGCAGCCAGTGAATTCCCAACAGCTAACCCCAGGTTGTTGTGTGAATGGAAACCAACAGGCACTGATATGTTCTTCACAACATGACTAATTTTTTCTGTTACCTCATCAGGCAACATTGCACCAGAAGAGTCTGTTACATAAACTGCATCTGCTCCGTAACTTTCAAACAGTTTAGCTTGTTCAAGAATTTCATCTTTAGAGATCATATGTGACATCATTAGAAAACCAATTGCTTCTAATCCAAGTTCCTTCGCATACTTAATATGTTGTTCGGCCGTATCAGCTTCAGTACAATGGGTTGCAACTCGTACAACTTTAATGCCTATATCAGCTGCTTTTTTTAGATCTTTTTTAGTACCAATCCCAGGTATGAGTAGTACACTTACTTTCGTATCTGTCACTGCACTGACAACAGCTTTTAGATACTCTTCATCAGATGCCTTTGCGAATCCATACTGAACGGTCGAGCCTGCAAGACCATCACCGTGTCCTACTTCGATGGTATCAACGCCTGCATCATTTAGACCTTTTGCAATTTCATACATATCTTCTGGTGATAACTGATGGCTCACCGCATGCATACCATCACGAAGAGTAGCATCTACTAATCTAACTTTTTTCATTTTTCTCCCCTTACTTTCTATTCTCTGCAATTCTTTCTGCCATACCTAGCGCAGCTGCTGTAATGATATCTAAATTCCCTGCATATTTAGGCAGAAACTGGCCTTCTCCCTCAACTTCGATCATCGTTGTTACTTTGTTTCCGTCAATGATTGGCGGCACTTTAAGAGTGTATCCAGGAACATAAGACTTAATATTTTCAACCATTTGATCAACAGATTTTTTTATTTTTTCAATATCATTATCTTTTACTAAACAATAAATTGTGTTTCTCATTAGAATAGGCGGTTCTGCAGGGTTAATAATATTGATCGCTCTTGCATCATCTGCACCACCAACCTGTATTAGTGCATTTCTTGTTGTTACTGTGAATTCATCAATATTTTGGCGAGTACCTGGGCCTATACTTTTACTGCCAACCGTTGCAATAATTTCTGCATATTCAACATCTGCAACTTTATTAATCGCTGCAACAATTGGAATTGTTGCCTGACCACCACATGTAATTAGGTTGAGGTTATCCTCGTCAATGACATCGTCCATATTAACTGCGGGTACACAGTATGGACCAAGTGCTGCTGGAGTCAGATCGATTGCTACAATACCACGCTCTTTAAGTTTTGGACCATTTACTTTATGAACATATGCACTGGTACAATCGAACACCAAGTCAATGTCATTTCTTTCAAGAACGGCCTCAACACCTTTGTCTGAAATATCAATTCCAAGTTCTTTAGCTCTTACTAGTCCTTCAGATGTCAAATCAATACCAGACATCAGTACTAAGTTGATCCTGTCTCCTCTAGAGAGGATCTTTAACATTAAATCACTGCCTATGTTACCAGGACCAATTATGGCTGCATTCATTTTGCTCATGTATTTCGCTCCATTCTTTTATTTACATTTTTGTTTTATTTTTACATGCAATAATTGCAAAAATCCTTGTACTATTTGGTTAACTTAACTGTGTTCTTGTTTTACTTAAAAACTTAGTACTTTGCTTGAACTTTGCCTATGCCATCAAATTCAGCAATAAAATAGTCATTTTCTTTGAAGTCATACGCTGGTGCCAATGAGCCTGATAAAATAATCTCACCTTTTTTTAGTCCTACACCATACTCACCTAGTTTATTTGCCAACCAAACAACTGCCATTGCAGGATTTCCCATTACTGCTGCTGACGAGGCAGTATAAATCCGTTCACCATTTTTGTATAAAACCATCCCCATGTTATTGATCGATACTTCAGACAGACTGTACATGCGATCACCAAGTATAACTCCCGCAGCAGATGCATTGTCTGAAATCGAATCTACAATCTCAATATTCCAATTTGTTATGCGAGAATCAATAATCTCAAAACATGGCATGACACCTTCTGTGGCCATTATGACATCTGAAAGGGTTACACCAGGCCCTTGAATATCTTCTTTTAGAATAAATGCTATTTCCGTTTCAATTTTAGGTTTGTAAAATACATTAATATCTTGTTTCTCATGTTGGTCGTACATCATGTTGTCATATACATGTCCATAGTCAGGCGTATCTATCCCAAACTGTTCTTGCATCGCTTTAGATGTCAGACCAATTTTCTTCCCAACAACTTTACGCCCATCCTTCTTTGCCATTTCAACTGTGAGCAATTGAATTTGATATGCGTCATCAATTGTTAAGTCGTCACGTTTATTCGTTAGTGGCTCCATTGATTTCCTATCCTTATAGGCCTGCCATAAGTTTCGGGCAAATTCCAAGTAAAAGTCCTTTGACATGTCGTCCTCCTAGTTCGTTATTAGCGAACTCAATTCGGTATAAGCGATTTATTTGCAGAGAGTATAATGCATCTTGTTTTTGTCGTCAATCCCTTTTAGTAAATTTTCAATCTTTTTTGTTAACAGGTTTCACTCTTGACATTTCCATTTTCGTCCACTTATAATACGCCTAAAGAGGTGAAAACATGACTTCAAGCAAAAATGAAAAAAAACCAAAAATCATTCAATCTGTAGAACGCTCAATAAAAGTACTGGATTTTATAGCTGACACCATGGTCTATGAATCATCTGAAGGTGTTACTTTCAGTGAGATTTGCAAACACATGGATTTAAGCAAAAGTACTGTATTTGGCTTCTTGTCGACACTTGAACATTATGATTACATAAGTAAAAACACATCTACTCACAAGTACACCTTAGGTACTAAGTTATTTGAACTCGGTCAGATTTACCATAATAATTTAGATATTCGTAAGATTGCACAACCACTTATTGCAGAACTGTCATCCATTGTTAATGAAACCGTCCACCTTGCTATATTGTCTAATGACGAAATAATCTATATCGACAAAATTGACAGCCCACATTCAATTGGAATGATTTCTAAAATTGGTCGTAGAAATTATGTTCATTGTACAGGGGTTGGAAAATCGATCATCTCAGAAATGGACGATACGCAACTTAACAGAATAATTGAAAACAAAGGTTTGCCAAAACTCACAGATCATACATTACATACTCTTGACACTCTCAAAGAAAATCTAGCCTTAATTCGTACAAGAGGATATAGTTTCGATAAAGAAGAAATCGAACTTGGCCTACATTGTATTGCCGCTCCCATACGAAACCACCAAGGCCAAATTGTAGCAGCTGTAAGTATTGCTGCACCGACAAGTCGGATTACCTTTGAGCAATTGACTGCTTTCAAAGACGATCTACTTGCAACAGTACACCGAATCTCTTTACAACTGGGTTATCGAAAATAAATCCTATCCACAAAAATAGCAACATTTCAGTACATTCAACTGTTTCATACCAAGTTATATTGCTGCTCAGCCTAGCATATGTCATGTTGTACAAGAAAAAAATGCCGAATCCCATAACCTTAGGGACTCGGCATTTGTTTTAATCATTTCTTTATCATATATTTCTCTATCAAGTAATTCTTTATCACATTATTTTTTTACTCTATTTCAATAATTCTTTGAAGTGCTTTCTTTAACACCTCACGTTCCTTTTCTGAAAAAGGCTCTAAGAATTTTTCATTCATATCAACAACAACATTCTCGACACCATCTTTTATAGCCATTGCCTTTTCAGACGGAGACACAATTATTGCACGTCTATTATCTGGGTCAATTCTTCGTTCTATAAGTCCATTTTTCTGCATTCTGTCAAGTATACCAGATACAGACGATGCTTCTAGAATTAGTATTTCTCTGATTTTCTTTGGACTCAAATCACCATTTTGCCATAAGCAATTCAGTACACCATATTGAGATGGAGTTATACCAAACTCAGATAATCTTTGGGCAAAATACTTAAACACTACATTTTGCGAAGCACCCAGTAAAAAATTTATACACTCTCTAACTTCCATTTCATTCACCTCATTTTTTCTATTGACAGTATAACACAATTTTGATAAAGTTCGAAATGAAAATAGTTCTGTATAGGAAATGTTTTGATTTAGAATATTTTACTCAAAGAGATAAAGGATGGTGCATAATGGATAATAACTTTAGAGCTGTAGTGGTTCGTGAAGAAGATGGTATTGTTTCTCATGCAATTGAGAACATTACAACAGAGATGCTTTCTGAAGGCGATGTGTTAATCAAAGTAGCTTACTCATCCGTCAACTATAAAGACATGTTAGCTGTACAAACAAAAGGTGGAGTCATTCGAAACTATCCAATGATCCCTGGTATTGATTTGAGTGGTACAGTCGTTTCTTCTGAAAATGGAAAGTTTAAAGTTGGCCAAGAGGTTCTTGTAACTGGATTCCAAACAGGTATGACACACACTGGTGGGTTCTCAGAGTATGTTCGTATTCCTAGCGAATGGGTTGTTGCACTCCCCAAAGGACTCTCACACCGCGATGCTATGGTTATTGGAACTGCAGGATTCACTGCTGCATTATCTATCATGACACTTGAGTCTAAGGGTATGTCACCTGACAAAGACCAAGAAATCCTTGTAACAGGAGCATCAGGCGGTGTTGGTAGTGTTGCAGTTCAACTTTTAAAAGAAAGTGGATACAAAAATGTACATGCACTTGCACGAGAAGAAAGTGAAACAGAACAACTTCTTTCAATTGGTGCAAGCAGTGTTATTTTAGCAAGCGACATACTACCAGAAAAACCGAAAGTATTAGATAGACAGAAGTTCCACTATGTTCTCGATGTAGTAGGTGGCGATGTAGCATCTGGCCTTTTACCTCAAATCTATTACGGTGGCAGTATGAGTATGTGTGGCAATGCTGGAGGTATTAAAATTGGAACAACAGTAATGCCATTTATCCTCAGAGGTGTAAGTGTCTTAGGTGTTGATTCAGTAAGCTTCCCAATTGAAGAACGTGATGCAATCTGGGAGCGTTTTGCCGGTGAATGGCACATTATGAGCGAAGCTCTTGTTAAAGATATTGTAATGGAAGAACTCAGTGGTGTATTTGAAAGCGTGAAAGCTGGTACACATACTGGCAGACACGTTTTAAAAATGCTATAAGATGCACTAAAACCTCCTAGGTATACATTACTTAGGAGGTTTTTTATACTTGTTTATTTAATTGCATCCATCTCTACTTTGCTTCAAATTCTCTACCAACAGACCAGCCTTTACCAAGGTAATCACCAATACCAAAGTATCTGTTGTCGAACATTGAGAATACCATAGGGTTCATTTTTTCAACGTCTGGGTTTCCGTCTGTTAGTACAGATTCACGTGCGTAATTTTCAATGATTTCACCGATAATGATATAGTCTACACCACCCAGGTCAAGGATTTCAAGCACCTTACATTCCATGTTTAAAGGACATTCTTCGATCATTGGTGCCGTTTGAGTTTCACCGTAGAAAACATTAAATAGCTTTGACTTGTCCTCTTTTTCACCTGAAACGATACCTACATAGTCAGTTACCTTTAGCATGTCTTCACTTGGCAGGTTAATAGAGAATGTTTTATTTTCCTGAATGCCCAGGGTTGTAAAGTGGTTTTTAGCAACACCCATTGCAATCATACCTGGATTGATATTTGTAATCCCCACAAAACCAAGCGCCATGAAGTTCGCTTTGCCTTCAACATTTGCACCTAACATAACCACTGGGTATGGGTATAACATTGGTTTGTTACCTAATTTTACTTTATTCATTATACTCTCCTAAATTTAATACATCCTATTTGTCCAGTTAGATTTTTGGCCTATTTAAATGACCACGGTTCACCTAACCTGGTTCAGCCTTTTGATTTAAGCGAGCTCTTATGCCGCTCAAATACAGTATAAATCTTTGCCCATTTAAGATATTGAACATTCTTGGGAAAGTCTTGTACAATATTGTTGTATATACAAATGATGTTAATCTATCATCCTGCTATATATCTGCTGTAGGTCATAAAAAAAATGCACCGGAGATATAAAAACATTCCAATGCATCTTTGTTTATAGTTCTGTGTCTTAAATTAATTGCGCGTATACATTCATGTCCGTTTCAGCAGCCATGAGCGAACCCAGTAGGGGCACAATGCGCGTGAAGTGTTCAGACTGCATATGTTTATCCAGAGCCTCTTGACTCTCCCACTCTTCAATCATAGTCAGAATGGCTTTATCATTAACATCTTGGTGCATTTCATATTTAATGCACCCATCTTCTTTTCTTGTTTCTTCAACAAGTTCTTTACAAAGTTCTATGATTTCATCGTACTTTTCTGTAATAATTGTGTTTTTTGCAACTACTGTAATCATATTTTGCCCTCTCTTACTCGCCATTTATACCAATCTCATAGATGTACTCTAACATAGATGTTTTTACAGGACTTGCACATTATTGATTAAACATATGTACATTGTTGGTCTAATCTATAAGTAAAGATACATGAGCTTATGATTTTGGTCTAGTACGCACTTTTAGGTTAGTAGTGTTCATGCATTTAGAAAGAGGATCTTTCTTACACTTCTAACAAAGCATCCAGCGCTTCAACACTCCTCATCTTCATGCTTATTCCTTCCAATCATTTATTAAAGTCTTATAAATACGTGTAGCCTCATCTCCAAATGTGTTAAAAACCACGTGATCAATACAATCTGGATTTTCTTCTAACCACTTCGCTACTGTCTTTAAGGCAATTTTTGCAGCTGGTTCAAACGGGAAACCAAACACTCCTGTTGAAATACTGCAAAAAGCTATAGACTTGATTAAGCCACTTTCTTTTACAAGATTTAGACAGGCTTCATAAGTTTTTTCAAGAGCTTCTTTGTCTTGATTTGTTAGCATCTTTCCTGAAACGATGGGGCCTACTGTATGAATGACATACTTTGACGGAAGGTTGTAGGCTCTAGTAAGCTTTGCGTCAGCAGTGTCTTCTATGTGACCTTGCATGTGCATAATTTTTGAACAGTCTTCCCGAAGTTGTATACCTGCAGCATTGTGAATCACATTATCAATGCAATTATGGAATGGGACAAAACAACCCTCCATTTGTGAGTTTGCAGCATTTACAATAGCATCTATCTTTAAGGTTGCTATATCGCCATTCCAAACGCTAATAATTGGAACCCCTGGATAAGAACTGTCCTCTCGTGGAAGTCTTTCATGACTTGTAATGGTCTTACTCATGATTTCATTTTGCAACATACCGTCAACCATTTCCACTAATTCTTCAGTTACACTTCCAGCTGGTCTAATCGTTAATATAGCTTTAATTAACTGACGTTTATCCGACTGCTTAGGCATTTTTCTTTGGATAGATACTCTTTCAAGTACAGTCATTTCATTTAATAAATAGTCTAATAGCTCATCTAAGGAAGTTTGAACTTGTGTTGGCTGATAATCTTCATCCAGCATTATTTCAGCCCTGTAATCATTCAGTTTCACTTTGTCCTCCTTCATATGTATCTCTAATATAGGAGCATGGGTTTATTCATTTTTATCAATTAAGATAAGATAGTTTCGTACGAATTCGACCATTTGGCTTATAAAATACCAGTGGCTTCCTTCACCCGTTCACATTGTATAACTACCTTACAATCATATAAAGGTAGTTTTAAGATGAAAATGAGTAATTTTAAGCACAAACTCACAATTCTTAAATTCTAGCATTGAATTATGTAGCATAAATTTCTGAGAATGATAAAGTTGGTGCTTTTGAGAAGTACTTGATTTACTCCACCCATTGATTGTCATACTGCCACAGTTCGCACATACATATATTAATAAAGGGCCTGCACATCACAGGCCCCAAGTGTTTTTATCTCATAGTACTATTGTCTTTTCATTCCTAATTTTAATAGTTGTGTAAAGTAACAAGATTTAGTCGTTAATCTTCTTAATTAAAAATGCAACATTTTCTGAAAAACGCTTTACTTTAGACATATTCCCCTCCTATTCGTTCGCACGCGGACGTACAACCTCCTCTTATAAAATGCTAAGCTAGAACACTTAGCATTGGTGGTTTTTCTTGAGTCTTTACTTCTTTGCAATCTTTCTTATCATGGTATCTAACATGTTTTTTTCATCCTCTGACAAGTCTTTCATAAGTTCAAGCAGTAAATCATCTTCAATACTTATCA
>Ga0209272_10000312_pt1 | contig 45977 bp, 41 predicted proteins | sample tdDd002_FD_187125 | JGI IMG/M metagenome (GOLD analysis project Ga0209272, IMG submission 187125) | Marine sediment microbial communities from the Atlantic coast under amendment with organic carbon and nitrate - tdDd00.2 (SPAdes)... | ecosystem: Environmental > Aquatic > Marine > Coastal >...
AACCAGTCCTGTGCTTTTACCGAAACCATTAATAACATGGCAACTTGCTATAAGTTTATTTTCAAATACATTATCTGGCGCTGGTATGATAGCTGTTACACCAGTTTGTGCGCCTTCTTTATCTAATGTTACATGCCCCACGGTTACACCAGGTACGTCAGAAATTTTATTGAGTGGTCCTGTTTTATAAGAACCAATACTATAACCATATTCGCGGATTCTCATTCAATTAACCTCCGATTTTTCTTGTTATAAGCATACTATATTTTGGAACTTATAGGCATAAATCGTACTTATTTTTTTATGTTTTTCTAAATAAAAATATATATCTTCATTTGATGTTTTCATTTCCTTCAATCTGATTTATAATCAACTGAATCTACTATTTTATGAAGGATAATTAGGTGTATTTATGAAAAAATCACAGCAATATTATATATTTTTCATGTGTTTCATGGGCATGATGTTAGCAGCAGTTGGTTCAAGCTTTAGGGGGTTTTTTGTACCCACATTTAAGGCGGAGTTCGGCATTGATAACACAAACATGGGTATGATCATCAGTTTTGCCCAGGCTTCATCTATGTTGTTTTCCTATTATGCAGGGAAACATTGTTTACGCATTGGTCCCAAAAAAATTATTGCCATTGGTTATGTAATCATTGGCGCTTCTATAGGAGTAATAGTAAGTGCAAGTTCATGGACGACCCTACTTGCAGGCTACTGTGGTATGGCCAGCGGTTCTGCCATTTTGGTTATTGGACTAAACAGCATGCTCCCTATGGTTACCATATTCACACAAGCTATAATTATGAATTTTGGACATGGCATATTCGGATTTGGATCAGCCGTGTCGCAGAAGTTCCTTGGATGGTATGTTTCAAGTGGTTTTAGTTGGCGCTTACTTTTTACCGGCGCTATTGGTTTTTATATAGTTAGTGCCCTTATGGTGTGGTTCTCCCCAGGTGAACCTTCAGATGACCACCGCAACCACAAAAGTAAGTTCATTCATAAAAAGTTGAGTATAGCTCTGTTAATTGCAATGATGTTTTATGTTACTTCCGAGTTTTTAGTTGGAACCTGGATAATAAACTTTTTCCAAGAAGGTTTTAACTACTCCCCCTCTAAGGCCTCTTACTATTCAACACTCTTCTTTGGAATATTTACAGCAGGACGCCTACTGGGTGGACTCATATTTAAAAAAATACGTAGGTTTACAGGCATTTTAACCAGCATCCTCTTAGCAGCTGGCTCAATTATAGCTGGACAAGCACTCGGTGGAATTTTCCTAGTTCTCATTGGTTTATCAGGACTATTCTTCTCGATTGTATACCCTACTACGATCACCCTTATTAACGATATGTATGGTAAAGACAGCGCCTACTTTATTGGCCTTTCAGCCATTGCAACGTCAATGACCATCTTTGCTTCTAATTTACTCTTTGGATACTTTAATGACAAACTGGGTGTTCAAATTACTTTTAACTTAATTCCACTTTGTCTTTGTATTAGTTTTCTTGGTTACTTTATAGCCCGTAGAGAGTACAACCTTATTAAGGCGAGTCGCACCAAAGAACAAACACTGGTTTCATAACTATTAAAAACTGAAATGATTAACTGATCCAGTTAAGGTTATCTGAACTACGACTTTAACCTGATCTACTAAAAATAATCTACGCATAGCTGATGTATACAAACCGAAAAATGGTTTGTCTACATCAGCTTTTTTGTTCACAAATTGTTCACATTTCTGTTAGCTTGATGTTAACCCACCTCTTTATAATCAAGTCAAAGATACTTAAGGAGGTGTGCAGAATGAACACACAGTACAGGACAGAAAACAAGTACTTAATTGATCCTCAAACGGCTGCAGTCATAAGTAAACGCCTGCAAATGTGTTGTACCTTTGATAACAATGCCAATGAAAATGGATTTTATACCGTTACAAGTTTATACTTTGATGACTTCAGAAACAGTTCCCTAAATGACAATATAATCGGTCAAATAAATAGAAAGAAGTACCGCATTCGAATCTACAATGGCCAAGAAAACTATATCCGTCTTGAAAAGAAAACCAAACACAACCAAGTAGGTAAAAAAGATTCTCTTATAATCTCACCACAAACTTACAAACACATCCTAAACGGCACTTTAGAAGTGAAGGATGAAACCCCAGGTGGACTTTTAAATGACTTTGCTTTAGACGTAAAGTCACGTCAACTTAAACCGAAGGTTGTAGTGGAGTATGACAGACAAACCTTTGTATATCCATATGGGGATGTTCGCATTACCCTTGACCATAACATAAGGTATTACATGGGTGACCAAGACTTATTTAGCGATTATAAAGTCTTAGCACCGGCCATTGATACCCGCCAAATTGTTATGGAAGTAAAGTTTACTGGTTATTTGCCAAGCCACATTAAAGCTTTGGTACAACAAGGTCAATCGACAAGACAGAGTATGTCAAAATACTCGCTTTGCAGAATGAGGAGTTACTAATGACTATTAAAGATATTTTCAAAAATGATTTTATAGAACAAACAACTGGGGCAATCTCGTCACTAGAGATGTTTCTAACACTAGGGATTGCCTTACTTATAGCCATTGGAATTTTCTTTGTTTACAGAAGGAATTTTCAAGGGGTTATGTATTCCAAAACCTTTAACATTTCACTGGTGATTCTAACACTGATTTCAGCAACCATCATTATTGGGGTTACCAATAATATTGTTTTATCTCTTGGCATGGTTGGTGCCCTGTCAATTGTTAGATTTAGAACCTCTATTAAAGATCCTATCGATGTTGTTTACATGTTTTGGGCTATCGGAACGGGAATAATCACAGGCGCAGGACTCTATGTCTTATCAATTGTGTCCTTTGCCTTTATTACCATAACCTTATTCCTATTTAACAGTATTGAGATGGCCATCGAACCGTATTTACTTATTGTTGGATACGAGAACAAAGAAGCTGAAACTGAAATATTTAAGGTCCTTGATTTAGCCTTAGATAAATACAAAATAAAGTCTAAAACGAAAACGCGACAGCAGTATGAACTCACAGTAGAACTACGTACAAAGTCTGATAAAAGCACAGTTGTAAATGAAATTGACCTTATTCAAGGTGTAACCAACACCGCCCTACTAAGCTATGACGGCGACTACGCTGCATGATAAAGGAGATCCTTATGAAAAAGACACTCTTAACCCTCACAAGTGGTTTATTATTAGCCAGTTCTTTAACGGCTTGCGCAACTACGGATATTAGTTCAGCACAAGCTCTTGAAACAACTTCACAAAAAGAACCCCTTGTAACACCCCTTACAATCACAGACTCTGAAAACACACAGTCACAGTCCTCTATGGACATTTATAGTCAACTAACGGACGCTGTTGAAAAAGCCAGCTCCAAAAACTATCCTGACGAAAACGAGGAAGTCGACACCGTTATTACCTTAGGATCCACAGCACTTAACTCTATCGAAATACTGGGTGAAAATGTTTTGAACCAAGATGGGAACATTCTAATTCAATCCGGCGGCTCGTACATGTTCACAGGTAACTTTAATGGCCAAATTCTAATAGATACAGACGACGAGGATGTTCAACTTCTTTTATATAATCTACATCTAGAAAACGACCAAGACGCACCTATCTCTATTATTAAGGCAGATGAAGTGACCATTACACTCATGTCTGGAACTCAGAACAGTATTATTGACAACAGTCCCTACCATGAGGAGGATTCTAGTGTTGATGTACGTTCAAATGGAGCCATTTTCAGTAAAGACGACTTAGCCATAAATGGCGATGGAAATCTTACTATAGTTTCTGAGTATAAATCGGGTATCTTAGGAAAAGACGATGTACTTATTCTAGGTGGGAATATTGATATTCAGTCCCCTCGTAACGGAATTAAAGGCAATGATCTGGTTTATATCTCAGATGGAGTTATAGACATATCTGCTGGAACAGATGGAATTGAGTCTGTGACCTTAGTTTGTATTGACGGGGGTAACACAACCATTCATGAGAGTTACGAAGGCATTGAAGCCCTGGACATTATTATTAATGATGGAAACATTGATATTACTGCTAGTGATGATGCCATAAACATTTCAGGAAGTCTTACGGATGCAGATGGGACTCTTGTTGAAGCTCTTGCTACATCAACTGCAAACTTATCTACCACAAATCAAAACTTTGGTCGTGGCCAGAATCACCCTGAAAGTTTGACAGGACATGGGCTCTATATTAATGGTGGTGAGCTAACTGCAAACAGTTATGGAGATGGTCTGGATTCTAATGGTAACTTTTGGATGTCTGGAGGCACTGTTGTTGTTGATGGTCCTGAAACCGATCGAGAAGGCAGTTTAGATGCTGACTTAAACTTCCAAGTAACAGGTGGTGAACTCTTAGCCGTTGGCAGCTCAGGAATGATGCGAAATCCAGATGCTCAATCTACAGTCAACACCCTGTCTGTAGCATTTGATCAATTTTACTCAGCCGGAACTCACATAGCCATTTTAGATGAAAACCTGAACACAGTAGCTGAGTACACACCCGAAAAATCATTTGCTAGTATTATTTATGTCAGCCCTCAGTTACAATTAAATGAGACTTACACCATTACAATTGACGGTAATGTATTAGATACCTATGAACTTACTGAGACCATTTCAACATTTGGTAGTCAAAGTTCTCATGGGGGTCGTGGAACTAGACCCGCCGGAGGACCTAAAGATGATAGACGCCCTCCAAACACGGATACAAACTCATAATTTTAAGAAAAGTCAGGTGATACTTTGAAAGCAACCAGTAAAATTCTAATAGTGGATGATGATCCACGAATTGTTAAAATGACACGAACCATCTTAGAAAACCGTAATTTTGAGGTGGTTGAAGCCCATAATGGTTTAGATGCAATTGAGGTTTTTAAGAAAACATCACCTGACCTTATTCTCATGGATGTGATGATGCCTGTTCTTGATGGGATCAGGTCATGTCTGAGACTTAGAGAAATTACAAGTATTCCTATACTCATGCTCACAGCCAAAGGTGAGGACGATGATCAAGTCCTCGGCCTTGACTGTGGTGCAGACGATTATATAATCAAACCCTATACCCCTATGGTACTTGTAGCGAGAATTGAAGCATTTCTAAGACGTTCACAAGGTCAAAGTGAAGATACATTAGTTAAGTACCTTCGCTTTGATGACCTTAAGATAAATCTTGAAAGCCGTTCAGTTGAAGTACGTGGGCATTCAATTACTCTTAATAAAAAGGAGTTTGACCTTTTGGTTTACCTTGCTGAAAACGCAAACATTTCCATGAGTCGAAGTCAAATCCTTGAACATGTCTGGGGTTTTGATTACTTAGGAACAGAAAACACCGTTGACACACATGTAAACAGACTTCGAAACAAATTAGGCGACGTCAACCACCTCATAAAAACAGAACGTGGTTATGGATATAAGTTTGGAGGATAAGAAGATGAAATTAAATACCATTTCAAAACGGCTCGTCTTTCAAATTTCCATACTTTTAATCAGCTTTTCATCCATGTTGCTCATAGCCAACTTAGTCCTTCTAAACCCGCTATATAAACTAAACACTCAAAACAGCATGACTGAAAATGCAAATCAATTTGCTTTACTCGATTACGATTCGGACACATGGATAAGCGAAATTTCCAGTGTCTCTATTCACCAAACCTATGACCTTCTTATAACTGAAAATGATGAAATTGTATATTCTTCATCACGTCGCTTTGGGCTCATGTCACCTGGTCAAGACATTAAACATGATAAGCCACCTCACCCTTCTGACCCTAGGAAATTTCCACTTGATGATGTGCAAACCTGGAAAACAATAGATCCTACTATGAGGTTCGGGGAACTCCTTTCCCCTGAAGGGATTGTTGATATTTATGTTGTCCAATCGGACCTGGGAAATAACAGAATCCTTTACTTAACCCAACCTGCTGAACCCATTCGGGAAAGTGTTCAAACAGCCAACATGTTGTTAGGTATATTTACAGGGATTTTTCTATTAGTTGGCATTGTCGTTTCCTACAAAATGTCCACTAACTTCACCAAACCGATTCGTGATATGAAAACACATTTACACACACTCAGCCAACTTGAGTTTGGAAGTACACTCACCATTGAAACCAATGACGAGTTAACCGACTTAAGCCAAGACATTAATACTTTGTCTGAAGAATTGCAGTTTGCCTTAGACCGTCTAACAAAACAAAACATACAACTCGAAAAAGATATTGAATTTCAAAGACGTTTTCTTTCCAATGCCTCACACGAACTGCGTACCCCTTTGTCGCTCATAAAAGGATACTCAGATGAAATTTTCCATGGCTTTATTAAAGATAAAGACCAGGAAAAACAATACCTCGGCTTCATCGTTGAAGAGTCAAATAAAATGAACCGACTCCTCAACGAACTGTTAGAACTTTCGCGTCTTGAAAGTGGTTACTTAGAGTTGAAAAAACAAAAAGCTTCTGTAAAGTCTGTAATAAAGTCATTTACAGAGAAATATGCTGGATTTATTGAAGATTCACAAATGAACCTGACCCTTGATTTAGATGAAACTAAAGGATTCTTTGATTTGGTTAGGTTTGAACAGATCCTTGCAAACTTATTGAGTAACGCAGCTAAATATTCTGACTCAAATAAAGCGGTTCGCATTTCATCTTCTCAGGCCAAGTCTTTAAACAGAGAAGTCATTCGAGTAACTATCAGCAACAGTGGTGCTGGGCTTACTGAATCTGAAATTACGAAGATTTGGAGTGCCTTTTATAAAGTGGATGAAGCCCGTACTTATGACGAAAGTTCTTATGGCCTTGGTCTTTCTATTGTTAAAGCCATCCAGGAGAAAAGTGGCCTAGAATATGGTTGCTATTGTGCAGACAACTGGGTTTCATTCTGGTTTGATGTTGAAGTCGGATAAAATTTGTGAACAAATGATAAACATTATCAAATACAACTTGCGATTCCTACCCGTAAATGGTATGCTATAGAAAATTCAATCTTACAAGATCATTTAGGAGGATCAACCCATGAACAGTACTATAGAAAGTATCCTGGATCACAGATCCATTCGCAGTTATACTAATAAATCAATTGAAGAAGATAAAATACAAGCCATACTGAGCAGCGCACAGGCTTCTCCCTCATCTATTAACGGACAACAAATGAGTATTATTTTAATAAAAGACCAAGCAAAACGAGATAAAATTGCAGAGCTTGCAGGTGGTCAACCTTGGATTAGCCAAGCCCCTGTCTTCATGTTATTTGTAGCTGATTTTTACAGGGCAAAACTTGCCTCAGAAAAAAGCGGACAGCCCCTTGTTATTGCAGGTAATATGGAAGGTACCCTAGTTGGTAGTATAGATGTGGGTCTTGCCATGGGCCACGCTATTGTTTCAGCTGAGTCTCTTGGACTTGGAACAGTTTGCATTGGTGGTGTACGTCACAACCCAGACGAGATTATTGAACTTCTTAACTTACCAGACTACGTCTACCCTATGGTTGGACTTTGCCTTGGGTATGCAGACGACACTTCTATTCCCGATAAAAAACCAAGATTCCCACAAACTGCGGTTGTACATACTGAAACATACAACCATGACTTAAGGGATGTCCTCGACAACTATGACAATACCATAGAATCCTACATGTCTGAACGAACGGGTGGCAAAGATACGAGAGACTGGAGTCACTTTATCAGTAGTTTCTATAACCGGGTTTACTACCCTAAGGTAAGTGGTACCTTAAGAGACCAGAAATTTAATTGTGAATAATCCCCAAAACATTGGGTACTATATTGAATAGGAACGTAATTTCAAAAGGACCTTGTGATGCTATTCTTTCCATCACAAGGCCCTTTTTTATTGCAGATACATAAGTGGCAAAGGGTATCCTTTCACCCCTTCATCCGATTTGAACTTATATTTTTTCTTTCATTTGCATTAAGTCCTTTTGATAGGACTGTGTAGCCCCTCTGAATCGGGGCCATTTTTTATTATCAAGAGAGTCAGACGTGACGTTTATGGCCTGGGTTGGACAGAAATGATAACACCGCATACATACGGCACATTTTCCCTGAAAGGCAACACCCTTTTCTTTATTGTTGATGTTGTTAACTGGACAAATTTTAGCACACTTTCCACAGTTAACACACTTAGAATCTTCACAATATAACTTTTCATTAAACCCAACGAGAAGATCATCTACATGTTTTCGCTGTGTGTCTCCTAGTAAGTGTCCTACAAAATGATTTCCTTCTAACTTGGGTTGGTTGTTCAAAATCCGTTCAGCCATCTTCTCAACTTTTTTAAGGGCCTTAAAGTTTCTTCTATCAATTCTCTTCGAGTCCCCTACATGTAAAACATCTGGAAAACCTGGTACATTAAAGTTGTTGGATAGTTTAAACTCCATCCCCGTATGGAAGACATATCCCTTTTTCTCAAGTAAATCTTTATACACAATAGCACCATCACCAGAAGCCAGTGCAACCGTTGAAAATACACTTATTTTAGTCTGTTTATACGTTTTAGGCAAATTTTCTATGAACTCAATCATTGGCTTTGGTGCAATAGATCCGTAAATTGGATAACCTAATATGATATGATCCGAATCTGCAATTTTAAGTAGTAACTTGTCCAAATCCTTTAATTCATCTTCTTCAATTGAATGAGCTTCAGATGTGATACCCATTCCTACTAATGACTCTTCAAGTGACTTTGCAACAAACCATGTGTTTCCTGTTCCACTAAAATAAAATATACTTGCCTTCATACGTCCTCCTTACTAACCGTCCAATCGGTCAGTTTTGTTTTCTAAGAAAAGAGGATTCCTCCTCTTATATAATTATATGGTTTGAATTAGATGTAAATACTGTTTCACTTTCATCTTCCAAATCTTTTTATATTTAACTGAGTCTCTTTCAATCAAATAGTGAAGGCCCATACCGTCTAGCTCCATGGTGATCATTTCACCGACTTCATAAGGTAGGTCTACACCCTCAATTTTTTTGATCATTTCACATAAGTAGATGGAAAACTCTCTTTTAACTGTCAGAAGCTGATCTTTGTAGCGGTCATGGAAGACTGCATCATTATAAAATGAAAATAACACTCGATAATAAACCAACTCATGGTCGCTTAAGTCAAACGTACTTTGTCCCATAATAACTAAAAACTCTTCTAGATTTATAAAGGTCCTATCTTCAAGTGCTCTTGTCATGGATTGACATAATCCTTTAATCATCATAGTTGTGATATCTTCGACAGAGGCAAAATGATGGAACACATTACTTTTGCTCACACCAGCGTGGTCTGCAATTTTCTTAGCACTAAGACCTTTAAGGCCTTCTACAGATGCTATATGCATTGCTGACTCCATTATTTTCAATTTCGTTTCTTCACCTTTTGCTATTCTTTGGTCCATACTTCATCCTCCACTTAATGGCATATTATCACTAACTGATCGATCGGTCAAGTTTTATTCTTTCATTTTTTGAATCCCTCCACATGTGTTATACTAACTGAGGAGGAGGCGTTTTATGAGTTCGAATTTAGTACCTGAAGACATTGCAAGACTAAAAATTATGAGTAAGTTTTTTAAAGGCTTTGCCGATTACAGCCGTCTCAGCATCTTAAGATGTCTTATGGAGGACAGCAAAACCGTCTCTGAAATTCAAACCATCACTGGTTTTAGTCAACCCAAAATCTCCAATCATCTTAAAAATTTAAGAGATTGTGAATTGGTTGTCTTTGAACAAGACGGCAAATATGTGCACTACAGTATTAAAGATAAACGTATTAAAGAGATTATTCTACTTGCTGAAGTGATGTTAAAGGATTTTTCAGAAGAGAATTTTTATTGCATGAAGTATTAACTAAACAGTTAAGGTCACCTACAGTTTTTTGTAGGTGACCTTTTTTATTGGCTTTCAACTATTTAAATTGTTACTTAATACTTTACGATATATTGCTCAGACAACCTTATCTTTATAATATAATCCACCCAAACTCTACATTATAGCTTCCACAAATGATTTGCCAAATTCTACACAACGCTCTTTTGCATCTGTATCCGGTTGCCACTTTTCTTTAATACCGTCCAGTGTTTTTATGAGTTTGGCTTTGTTGAGTTCTTCTTCAATAATGGCCACCCCTTCGCCACTCCAGCCATAACTTCCAAAGGCAGCGTACTTTTTATTTTTAAATTTAAGCCCTTTAATTATCTCGATCATTGCAGCCATCGATGATAATATTCCATTGTTAATAGTTGAAGAACCCACTAAAACAGCTTTTGACTTAAAGACTTCAGTAATCACATCGTTTTTATCTACCTTACTTGTATTCATAAGTTTTATAACTACATCTGAATCCACTGCTTTAATACCTTGTGCTATGGCTTCTGCCATTAATTTTGTTGCGTCCCACATGGTATCATACACAATCGTAATCTGATTTTCTTGATAATTCTCTGCCCAATTCAAATACTGATGTACAATTTGAGTGGGATCATCTTTCCATATCACACCATGGCTTGGTGCGATCATATCAACGGGAAGATTGAAACTTAATACTTCATGAATTTTCTTAATTACCAGTGGGTTAAAAGGTGTGAGTATGTTTGCATAATATTTTAGGGCCTCTTGATAAAGCTCTGCTTGGTCCACTTTGTTGTTATACATCATTTCTGAAGCAAAGTGCTGACCAAAAGCATCGTTACTAAATAAAATATTGTCTCCCGTTAAATATGAAAACATGCTATCAGGCCAGTGTAACATGGGTGCTTCTACAAATACGATGTCTTTACTTCCTAAACTTAATGTATCCCCTGTTTTGACTTCAACAAAGTTCCAGTCCTGATGGTAGTGGGCCTTCAACATTTTCGCTCCATTGGCAGTACAATAAATAGGTGTGTCTGGAATTTCACGCATGAGCTCTGGTAAAGCACCACTGTGGTCTACCTCAGAATGGTTTGCAATGATATAGTCAATCTCGTTTAAGTCGATTTCTTTCTTCAAAGTTGCTACAAACTCGTCATCATAAGGGAGCCACACCGTGTCAATTAATACTGTTTTTTCGTCCCTTACAAGGTATGCGTTATAAGACGATCCACGATCTGTTGAATATTCTTCACCATGAAATCTCTTTAACTCCCAGTCAATTTTACCAACCCATGTAACACTCTCAGTTAACTTAAATCCCATAACAGCCTCCTTTACTTATACTTTTTAAACATCACGTTATTTTCTAAGTGTACATGTTCGAACATATTTTTTTCGAATGCTCTTAGGCGCTCAAACGTGTGGTTATATGTTGTACAGCCATCTGCTGGTGCAGTGTAATGATCTGTTAATTCCCTAAGTTTTTTCAGTGCATCCCCTGCGGTATCATGGTCTTCTTCTAAATCATCAATAAGTTTTAGAATTTTACTGATCTCTTCTTCCGATGTTGCATTTTCTAATTTTTCAACAAGTGGGAATAACCATAATTCTTCTTTTACCAGGTGACTTTCTAATTCTGTTCGTAACATACCCATTAGTGCGTGTAAGTCAAATAATTCTGAATGGGTGTCACCATGGACTCTCAAAAGCTTAAATATCAGTAAAGACAGCTGAGGCAATTCTTCTTTTAAATACTGGTGGTGGGCTAACAATATATGATCAATTAATTTTTTACTGTTAGCATTTGCCCAGTCAATATACTCTTCTTCCCGTGTTTTGAACTCCTGAAACGCTTGATTCAGTGCTTCTAATGTTTCCTCTAGTGAAAGACCTTGTTCTTTAACACCTGCTTCAAGGGAACGGTCACCACCACAACAAAAATCTATCTGTCTTTCAATAAAGAAGTCTGCCGCTCCTGGAAACTCCGATACAATGTCACCTAGTAGTGTATTTTTATTAAATGTATTCATAATATATCTCCTTTACCTTAATAACTGTTTTTTGTGAAAACACCAAATCCTATCTTGTGTTTACCCTTAATTGTTTCTTGGCTTCATTGTAATTCAAACCGGTAAAATGGCATGTGATTCAAATCACACCCCTTCTGGGTATGATATGGTTATAAGGAATATAAGAAAGATGGGTTGAGACGAATATGAAAATAATCGGTACATGTATAACTTGCAGTCATAAATATTGCGCTAGAAAAGTATCTCTCTTTGAAGGATTTTCAGATGAAATGCTCAGTCGGGTCACAGCATTAATTAAAAGGGTTCAACTGCAAAAAGGTGATGCCATTTTTACAGAAGGTGACCCCTTTAATAAACTTTATATCGTTAATGGTGGAAGTATTAAAATCTTCAGGTACAATAAAGTCGGTAAAGAGCAAATTCTTTATATTTTATCAGAAGGTGAATTTATTGGAGACATCAATCTCCTTAAAAGTGATACCTTTAATTTTAGTGCCACTGCTTTAGAAACTACACATATTTGCACTATTTCTAAAGAAGATTTTGATGCATTGATGACTGACTACCCCGAACTTGTCCAAGCAGTACTTGAGTCTGCTTTTGACCGTATTACCTCGCTTGAGCAACTGGTGCAAACCTTAACTATGAAAGACATTGATACCCGTCTAGCTAAACTTTTAGTTCGTTTGGCAGAGGATTTTGGTGTCCGTACAAGAAAAGGAATAGAAATTCCTTTAAAACTAACCCGAGAGGAAATGGCTGGATACATTGGTTTAACACGTGAAACCATCAGTCGGAAACTTTCTAGTTTTCAGTCAGACGGTTTCATTGAGCTTCTTGATAATAACAGGGTCTTAATAACGGACTACCAAAACCTTATAGATATGAGTGAACTTTAGCATTAGAACACCTTTCACTTAAACTAGTAAATCACATAATATCTATTCAAAGACTTAGCCTTCATAAATGCCTATCCACCCTACAAAAACGTTAAAAGCTCCTCTTGTGAATGTCAGTTTTAATGTGAACTGGCTTCATAAGAGGAGCTTGTTAGTTTAATGTAAAGACGGTTTTATATAAATTGTGAATCGTATTCTATCATTCATCCACGAGTCCCAACTCAATATGTTGAGCAAACTCGTCTAATAAGTCGGATTCCCGAATTTCCCTTGCAACCGTGTGGTAGTCGTAGGACAGGCGTATGACTTCAATTTCAATTAAAAGGTCTGGGTCATCTTTAACTTCAATAACAATAAAACTCGCTCGGTTGTCCCCATCTTTGGGTCTTCCAACACTCCCTGGATTCACTAAAATTCGATTACCGAAACGTTTTACAAATGGGATATGGGTATGGCCCATGGCAACTATGGTACATTCAACTTCTTGAAGAATATCGTCATGTTTTTCCATGTCTTCTTCATACACATACTCATTAATTGAGAAAGGACTTCCGTGTGTTAGACAAATATGGATCCCATGTTCCTTTATTTCTAATGACTCTTCGAGACTGCGCAAGTATGCTTTATTCGACTCTGTCACCGTCTGAGAGGTCCAGCCCAATGCATTCTCCATACGCATTTTGTCACGTATTGAGTTTTCTTTACACCCGCATGTTGGTAGATAAAACCCAACGGCTTCGTCGTAATTACCTAAAATGCTAATAATATTCTCATTCATTAAACATTCCAAAACTTCATTCGGTCTTGGTCCATATCCAACCAGGTCACCTAGGACATAGGTACTTTCTCGTTTAATTTCAAGTCTGTCTAACTCAAGGAGCACAGCCTCAAGCGCAAGAATATTCCCATGAACATCTGAAAGTAATGCAATTTTTCCTGACATGTTAACACCTTCTTTAAATAAGAAATATAACCTTTATCACTGACCAGTAATGAAAAAGAACATCTTATTCAGAATCAACCGTTTTATTTAATACAGACACAATCTCTTTCATTTCACTATTTGATGTGATGATTTCTCTTACTTGGTCTTTCTGGTCTTCTACCCTATCCGTTAAAGTAGACACAGTACTGTTTGTTTCTTCAAAAAGTGCCACTACCTCCTGCATTTTTGCAGTGTAACGCATTGAGAAATCTTGGACTGTACCTGTCATTTTATCAACCACATCCGCTTTGTCAGCCATTGAACGTGAGTTGTCCGAAATGTTATTAAAAGCCTCAGTAACAACTTGTGTCTGACTTTCTCCGTCTTTTACCACATTTTGAATGCTTTCCATTTGCTCTGATACTGTATGCACTTGTTTGTAAATCTGGCTCAGTATTTCAGAAATCTCAACCGTAGATTTTTTTGACTCGTCAGCAAGCACACCAACTTCTTGGGCAACAACAGCAAAACCACGTCCATGTTCACCTGCCCTTGCTGCTTCAATAGATGCATTTAGGGCTAGTAAATTGATTTGTTCACTAATATTATTTACGGACTCAAGGACATTACTTATGTTTTGGGTGTGTTCTTGTAAGTCAGCTATGGAAACCACGGCACTTCCTGTTTCCTGGGAAATATGGGTCATACTACGAGTTAAAGCATCTAATGTTTCTTCGGAAGCATCTATATGTTCTAGGTTTTTTGATGAAAATGCAGACATTTCACCCGTAGCCTTAGTTACTTCACCTAAGTTGTCTGTCTGTAATAATACCTCTTCACTTGCAGATTCTAATACACTCGATTGTTTCTGTGTATGGTCAGCAATATCGTGAAATGCCTGAGTTACTTCTTCTGTAATTTCACCAGTGGTCTCTATGCCACCCTCTAATCTATCAGCAGCAATAGTTAATGAATGTACTGAGTTTTTAATAACTTCAAATACCTTTTCAAGTTTATCCTTCGCAGCTTTGGCTTCTTCTTTTTCTTGAACCACGTCAGATCGCAGTCGCTGATAGGAAGTACATAAAGTACATACAAAGTATGTAAAGAGTGAAAAACTAAAGTAAATGTTTATAAGACCTGAAACATCGTTAAATGCACCAAACATTTTTTCAGCTCCAGGCGATTGGAAACCAAGAAAAATAAATCCAGCACATAGTAATGCTTCAGCTAAAACCAGTTTATACTCCTGATATAAACCAATAATCAGCACAAATACATAAGCAGTTATAATTCCGTTTAAATCTGAAAACAAACTAATGAACATATAGTTCAGAAATGCAAATCCAGCTACCATCAAATATTTAATTTTGTCAGCATGTACATTCTTAATGAACATAAATGTTGCAAGAATAGAAAGTGGGAACAATACACCCATGATGGTAAGTCTTGATGTTAAAGGCATGTCCGAAACAACCCATATGTAGAGTGTTTCTAGGATTGCACCAATCCATAATACATTTAACATGGTTCTATTTGTTTTTCTTAAAACAGTGTTTCCTTCCATTTTTTATCCCCCCATTGACGATGTCAGTTTAGTCAATGACATCATAACATATTTGCACATAAGTGCTCTTATGTTTCGGAATCTATAATGGAATTGTAATATATTTACTATCATTATCTTAATAGATTTAACTAATGGTCTGTCAAAACCTCCACACATAGGACACTCTATACGCACCCTTCAATAACAAATTTATGTATGTTCACTGCTACATGTATTTGTGCAAGAAAAAAACCACCTATTCATATTAAATAGGTGGCTTCTTTTATATTAATTTAATGCATGTAGGCTTTATTAAGCTGTCTTCTTTGCGTTAATTACGATCGCACGACCTTCTTTTCTCCACTCAGCCATTTCAGAAACAGCAGTGAATAGAACGTCTGTAGAAGAGTTAAGAGCAGTTTCACATGAATCTTGGATAACGCCAACTACAAAACCAACACCAACAACTTGCATTGCTACGTCATTTGGAATACCAAATAGTGAACACGCAAGAGGGATTAATAGTAGAGAACCACCAGCAACACCAGAAGCACCACAAGCAGAAACTGCAGATAGTACTGAAAGGATGATTGCAGTACCCATATCAACTTGAATACCTAGTGTGTGAACAGCAGCAAGTGTTAGAACTGAGATAGTAATCGCAGCGCCTGCCATGTTTACTGTAGCACCTAGAGGGATTGATACAGAGTAGTTGTCTTTATCAAGACCTAGTTCGTTACACAGGTTCATGTTTACAGGAATGTTTGCTGCAGATGAACGTGTGAAGAATGCAGTAATACCAGATTCTCTTAGACACTTGAATACAAGTGGGTAAGGGTTCTGACGGATCATAACGAATGCGATGATTGGGTTAACAACAAGTGCGATGAACGCCATAGCACCAACAAGTACTAGTAGTAGACGACCGTAGCTTAGTAGTTCACCAATACCGTTTGTTGCAATAGTGTTAAATACAAGACCCATGATGCCTAGTGGTGCAAGGCTGATTACCCAACGAACTACCTGTGATAGTGCGTCAGAGAAGTTAACGATCATAGTCTTAGTAGATTCTGGAGCATTCTTTAGAGCCATACCTAGTAGGATTGCCCAAGTAAGAATACCAATGTAGTTAGCGTTGCTTAGTGCTACAACTGGGTTAGCAACAACATTCATAAGAAGGTTCTGAAGAACTTCTGTAACACCACCTGGAGGTGTGATACTGTCAACACTTGCACCAAGTGTAAGTGTAACAGGGAATGCGAAGCTTACTAGTACTGCAGTAAGACCAGCCATAAACGTACCGAATAGGTAAAGTGCAACGATAGATTTCATGTTTGTTTTCTGACCTGATTTATGCTGTGAAATTGCAGACATAACTAGGAAGAATACAAGGATAGGTGCTACTGCTTTAAGTGCACCTACAAATAGAGCGCCGAAAATACCGATTGGTGCTGCAGCTTCTGGAGCCATCATTGCTAGTGTAATACCAACAATAAGACCAATGATAATGCGCTTTACTAAGCTCATGCTATTCCATTTGCTTAAAAAGTTTCCCATAGTTTAATACTCCTCAAAAATAGATTATTAAGTGATAGATAATTGCATTACAGTAAAAAAAAGAAAACGTTTGCTTTGTATGTTTACTCCCGTCAAAGTATTAACATATTTAACAAGCCTTCAACTTTTTCCACCAGCAAGGCAAGCATATCACAAAATTTATCGTAATAAAAGGGGAAATATTTATTTTTCTTAACAGGTGCAATAAGATGTTTAAATGGTGCAATACCAACACTTTCAGCGTTTTTGTAGTCTGAATTGTCAAACTATTCACATTTTATAGAACATTTCAGTTCAATATAAATCGAACGAAACACTATTCGGTATAATAATGTTCTACTAATACCATACGGTAACTTCCTAACCAAACAGTATTTTACAGTGCATGTATACATGCTTATCAAAACCATGAAATTTAATGCGAAAATAGTATAAATTATACTATTTTGACCCTTATAAAAATAGAACAAGTATAAATCTAGAGTCTGCACCTGGATTTTTGCATAAAATAACACTAGAAAATCAAATGATTCTCTAGTGTCCAACTTTACAGTTTCTTTTCCATAAATACAGCATCTAACTCTGGATTATTGTTATAAGGTGGTATTTCCTCAAATCCAAGATATTTGTATAATTCTACTGCTTTATCCATACGCCCCAGTGTATCCAGTCGTATATAATCATAACCAAGTGCTTCGGCTACATCGATTGCCCGCATGGACAAACTTTTTCCTAAACCTTTGTCTCGGAGTTCAGGTCTTACATATAGACGTTTTAACTCTGCTGCGCAGTAATCTAAACGTTTTAGTGCTACGCAACCTACAGGTCGTTCTCCATCCATTACTAAAAATAAAGCTCCATTAGGTGGTGCATATGCTCCTGGTAATGATCTCAGCTCTTCTTCAAACCCTTGGAAGCATAAATCTACGCCTAACCAGTCCGCGTACTCTTCAAAAAGTATGCGCACGTGCTCCAGGTCTGGGCCACCCGTGACATGTCTCCACTCCAACATCGAATGTTCCCCCTCATATCAATTGTATTATCCAATTTTAAGCTGTATCGATTCTACGTAGTTTTCACATTTATAATATTCGATATTTTATAGCTTATTCCTTCATTTTGTTTTGATTTTAGTACAAACTATCTAAAAATAAGATAATCCTTCTTAAATTATTTACTTTATGTTCCAAAAACTTCTCACAACCACTTTTACTTTGTAGAAGCGCCTTCCCGAATCCGTAGAATTTCTTCGGCATAGCCAGGCAACTCGTTAGGGGTTTCTAGTAAAAACGGTAGGTGTTTTAGTTTTGGATGGTGCACTAGCTTCATTAATGCTTCTTCTCCAATTGTGCCCTGACCTATTTTTTCATGGCGATCTTTATTTGATGCAAAAGGCACCTTAGAGTCGTTTAGATGTATTGCCTTTAAACGGTCAAGTCCCACGATCGTGTCAAACTCTTCTATAACCCCTTCTAAGTCATTTACAATATCATAACCTGCTGAATATAAATGACATGTATCTAAACAAACACCCATCATCTGATTGTGATGAACCCCCTCAATGATTGCATGAAGTTCTTCAAATTTTGATCCCACCTCAGACCCCTTGCCAGACATGCCTTCTAGGAGAATATAAGTTGTTTCATTCCCAGTAATTACTTCATTTAAAATCTCAACGATGCGTTCAATCCCAACCTGAATCCCATCTTTTAAATGTGAACCTGGATGAAAATTATACAAATTACAAGGCAAATGTTCCATACGTTCTAAATCTTCTCTGAAAGCCATACTTGCGAAATCTCTAACTTCTGGCTTGTTTGAAGCCATATTCATGGTATAAGGTGCATGAGCGAGTATGGGCCCAAAGTTATGTTGATCCATTATGTCCTTTAATTTGTTTATATCATTTTGATCAAGAGCTTTAGACTTCCCTCCACGAGGATTTCTTGTAAAAAACTGAAAGGTATTGGCACCAATCTTTACAGATTCTTTTGCAGCTTTAAAATAACCTTTCGCTATAGATATATGACACCCAATGTGCATAGAATCGTCCTCCTTTGAATTGATTTAGTCGACATAAAAAATAGCAGACTTGTACGCCTGCTATTTTGGTCATTTATTTACTTGGTTTTTCATCTAATGGAACAATGACCGATGCCGCAGAATACCTTACAGTACCCTCACGACGTTCTGACTTATCATCTAAGTATGAAGAAATCATGTCGTTCACTTTACTGTTTAACTCATTCACTTCGTCCTGTGTTAAGTAGTAGTCACCATTATAGTTCACAAACTTTAACGGTGCTTCTCCTTTAGGGAAGTTCTTTTTATTCTGCATTGCCTTATAAAAATCTTTAGAGATTCTTTCAAAAAGGGCTGTAACCGCTTTGCTTAAAGAATCCTGTACAGTGTCATCCCCTTGTACAGTTTTACTATCTAAAACAAATGTTTTTGCCACAGGCATATAATACTTTTCAATGACGCCATATTTAGGAACTTCTTCTACTAAATCAATAATGCCCACTTTTGCTAATGATTTAATATGATAATTCACTTTTGAATGTGGCTCCCCTAGTTTCATTGATATCTGCTTTGCCGTTGCAGGTTTACCCTCAAACGCATCTATAATTCTTATACGATAGCTATTTGAAAGTGCCTTAAGCATGGCTAGATCATCAACCACCAATACTTCTTTCATATCCTCGTTCCCCTTAAATTGCTACTTATATTCGTCATGTAATTTAATTAGTTTATAAAAATAATCTAGGATTAATTAAGATTTTAGTTAATGTTTAGTTCATTATATGATTCTGTGAGAAAACCGTCAACCTAACCCAATTCAAATGAAATATAAAAGGGACAGAACCCGTATAGGTTCCATCCCGATCAGTCGGTATCTAAATTTTAGTAAAACTATGCCTCCATTATGAAATAGGTAATGTCATCTTCAAGTTGCTCAGCGTTAGGTTCAATCAACCTAACAATTTGGTTGTTGAGGTTTTTAAGTGAATCATGTCTATTTTCCATAATAATCTCCACAAGATCGTCTTGGTCCATAACATCATTTTTAAACTTATCGATAAGTCCATCTGTATAGAAGACAATGCGGTCACCCGGCATTAAGTCAATTTTAGCACTTTTGTACTCTGGTGTGAAAAACTCACTCATCTGACAAATTGGGAAACCCTGACTCTGGTTTAAGAACTCTGCGTCCCCAGACTTACGTACAAGGATTGGATAACAGTTCATACCTCCAGTACAGTAAGTTAAGGTGCGTGTGCTGATATTATAAGAGGCGAAGAAAATAACCATGTGCATTTCTTCAGGGAAGTTCATTTTATTAAACTCTTCATAGAAGTGTTTTAAGTTTCTATGCGGTTTAAGGCCCCTATACCTTTTAATTAAGCGTTCCGTTGATTTGATAAAGTTATTACAGAACATGGTCATTAAAGCAGCAGATATACCGTGTCCAGATACATCTAAAACATACATACCAATGTTGTCTTCATCAATTCTGTAAATATCGTAGAAGTCACCAGACAGTCTCTCACATGGGAAATACTCTGACATAAAGGTTGTATTTTTAAAATTCAAACGCTTTAGTGGTAAAAGGGACTGCTGTATACTTTTAGCATATTCCAACTCTTTAATCAGGCGTTGGTTGACTTCTCGTATTTCTCGAGTTCTTTTATCAATGATTTTTTCTAAGTTCTCAGCATATAGCTTAATTTGTTTTTCAGTGGTTTCCTTCTTCTCAACTGTGCCACCTATGTTTAATCTAAAGAGTGCTTGTAAATAAAGGGCATACCCTGCCAAGCGGTATACATCAAACATAATGATGGAAAGTTGGTCTGAAGACGGATAAATAATACGTACAGCATGGGAGAAGCAGATTAAAACCACACTTGAAATGGCAATAATCATATTTCTGTTTTGCTCTAACAAATAAATTCTCAAGTAATACATTATAACGATTGTTAGAAGTAATATGCTGGTAAACTCCAACATAATTGACATGACAGATAAGTTCACACCTGAGAGCACTTCTAAGATGTATGTTTCCGATTTTTGCTCAATTACAATAAAGAGTATAAAGAGTAAAACCGGCGCTGATCGGGTTAATACCTTGTAATGTTTTCTAATTAACCGGTCTCTTGGAATCATTACAGCTATAAACATACCAAAGGCAAGTATAAAACGTCCTACCCCTGTATATAAAAACATTAGTGGTAACTGTGTCATTTTTACTGTCGACAAAGTGCCACTCAAATAAATAATCATAATAAACTCTAAACAAGCCGCAGTTAAGAAGGCCGCAGAGTATACAAGCATCCGCAGTCGTTTGCTCCCTAAATAAGCATAGTAGGTTGTATTAAAAATGAGAAAGAGTGCCACAATACATCCAAACTCCAACAAGATGATTGCAGGTCTTAAACTCATACTATGCAAAACGCCACGTATCGATGGTTCCCATAAAACAACTGACATTAGAAGGAGCATCGATGTGACCGCCACAGCAAATGGCATAATAAAATTCTTGATCATTTCGATCTGATCTCGGTCCATTCTACTCATGTTGACCTCTCTATTATTACTCAAGAACCTGAAAATCCTCGAATCACACAATGTATTCATTTCGACAATGGACTATCCATATCCTTTAACTAAGTTAAATTAAATACTATAATCATACATATTGCAATTATTTATAATACGCTAAATTTTGAGTAAATTATAGTAAAAATCGGAAATTCATTATGGACTCTTTTTATCCTGATTATCCAAACCAGTCCTGGCCTAGTTCTCAATCTTTATTAATTATTAGATACTTATATTGAACTTAAACAATTCTAAATCTGTTATATGAAATTCGTTCAACAATTTTTTTCCTAATGAGTTATTCACCTAAGTAAACCAAATAATCATCCCTAAAGTTATACAACGCCTGGTTATAAGCATTCAACCAGTCTTTAATTCTAGTCATCACAGCATATTCTAACTTGTCCTTGGACAATAAAAAATCGACCTCCATTTAAGAGGTCGATTTATTTATGGTTTAATTACAGGTTTTATACTTCTTATACATCCATTTCAGCGTGTCTAAATCCACTACCACCAATAAATTCTTTTAAAATACTTGAGTATGGAATTAAACTGTCATTTTCTATGGACTCAAAGTAACTTAAGAATTTAAGTAGGCGTTTAGCTTCTACAGACTCTGGCTCCGTCTCTTCAATGGCTTCTAATAAAGGTTCTGCATGTTTTTTTAGTACAGCCAGTTCGTAAATTAGGGCTGAGTTGAACATTACATCTGCCTCTTCTTGATATGGGAAGATGTTTCTACCTTCACCACGTCGTACAGAAGGCCACATTTCAATGGTTCTTTGTGCGTTATGTCCGCGGTAGTTATTGTCGCGTACAATCCTACGAAGTAGTCTGACGTCTGTTGTAGGAATTCTATTATGGTCATCGATGTTTAACTGGGTTAGAGCACTGATGTAAATTTTGAACTTATCCTTTTTAGGGATGGATGCTGTTAACTTCTCGTTTAGACCATGAATACCTTCAATGATGATGGGTTGATCTGGGTGAATTTTTAGTTTATGACCATTGTATTCTCTTTCACCTTTTTGGAAATTAAATGTAGGCAGTTCAACCTCTTCACCTGCAAGTAATTTTTCAAGGTCGATGTTAAACTGTGCTGTATCAACTGCATCCACACTTTCAAAATCAAAGTTTCCATCTTCATCAAGTGGTGTTTTATCCCGGTTAACAAAGTAATCGTCTATGGAAACCGTTACAGGTTTTAATCCATTTACTTGTAGCTGGATCATCAAACGGTTTGCAAATGTTGTTTTACCAGAAGAAGAAGGCCCTGCTATAAGAACCAGGCGTTTATCACTATCCGATATTTTATCTGCAATGGCTGCTACTTTCTTTTCATGAAGGGCTTCCGCAATTTTAATGGCATTAAAGTACTTACCATGTTTAATGTTGTCATTGAGTTTTGCAACATAGTCAATTTCTACGATTTCACCCCAGCGCTCAGCTTCTCTAAAAATCTGAGCAAGCTTAGGATGTTCTTCAAAATCAGGTAAATCAAATGGATTAGCCTTATTTGGGTGACGAAGAATTACGCCATCGTCATATGGCTGAAGGTCAAACACTTTTAAATAACCTGTACTAGGAAGCATATAACCATAGAAATAGTTACGTAACCAACCACATGTATAGAGGTTAATTGTGTCATGTTCCCTGTATTCTAAAAGGTGGATTTTAGACTTCATATTAAACTTTTCAAAGATCGCTTTTGCTTCTTCTTTTGGTACAGCTTCTTTATAAAAAGGTTCATCTGCTTCTACTATTTCAAGCATTCTTGCTTTTATTTTCTCAATATCTTCAGTTAATAGTTTTCTTTCATAGTCAAACTCACAGAATAGTCCACCACTTAATGAGTGTTCTACACGTACATGGATGTCTTTAAACAACTCCATTGCTGCTCGAATGAATACAAAAGACAAAGATCTTTGATATATTCTCACACCATCTAAACTGGTGATGCTTACAAAATTAACATCTGCATTTTCACTCATGTGATAAGTTAATTCTCTTAGCTTATTATTCACACGTGCTGCAACAATAAGCGGTGCTCCATCTTCGTGGCGCACTTTTGCCAAGTCTTCAAGTCGCATTTCATAAGGCACTTCTTGTTCATGTCCATCGGAGAATTTTACGTTTATAGTACGGTCTGTCATGGTGATTCCCCCTATTCTAACTAATCTATTGCGCCAAATCTACTAATCGGAAACAGTCTAATAAGAACCCGTCCCCGAATTTGGTCATCACGTACAAGCCCAACTTCATCACTTCGGCTGTCCATGCTGTTCCCACGGTTATCTCCCATCACAAATACAAAGTCATTAGGTACGGTAAGGTCAACGTCTCCTTCGGTCCAAGTATTATGCAGATAGGTTTCGTCGAGGAGTACATCATTGATAAATACCGATCCCGCTTCAATTACGACATGGTCACCCGCTTCACCAATAACACGTTTTATAAGGTCACGGTGTGATCCATCCGTACCGAAAAGGTCGGATTTAAAGACAATAATATCTCCATAGTCCGGGTCACTCACTTGGTAACTCACCTGTTCAATAAGAAGATAGTTATTATCTCCTAGTGTAGGTTCCATTGAATGCCCTTTCACAAGAATTGGTCGGATGATCAAAGTAAGTACAAGACCAATGACCAGTGCTAAAATTATGGCTTTCGCCCATTCTAGAATTTCCTTTAGCATGTGACATCATCCCTATTCGAAAAGATATTCCTTACCTGTGTAATTTGGAATGTACGATCTGTTCAAATGATCTAACTGATCTCGAATCATTTCGTTAATTTGAGAATACTTGTACCTGTTGATTTTGATTTCCAACTTCTCAACACAAAATCTAAAATCATCTAATACGTTATATGGATTGCCATAATACTTGTAAATATCCTCAATGCTGACACTGGAAAATCCATGCCCAACAATTGAATCGTTTCGAAGTTCAATTAAGTTCATCATTTTTTCTGCATTCATAATACGAACGACTTCGCTACAGGTTCTGTCTTCTTTGTGATAGCGATTAAAGTAGGTTGTTATTCCGAATATGAGATTAGAGTTAAATATCTTGTATTTCTTGCGAAGTGTTTTCAGAATCTGTCGTTTTTGCATCATAGGTTGGATAAAGGTAAACCGTGTTCGGTTTAAATGATGTTCAACGAACATATACTTGAATATAGCTTCTTTAAATCGATATACCCGACTTAAAAAATCAATGTACTCCTCATTTACAATCTGAAACTTGGTGTTCTCGAGTAATTCAGAGAACATGGCGTCTGGGTCTCCTTCAATTAAATTCTGAAGATTCTTCTTCAAGGATTTAATTTCTTTTGACTCCTCAAACTCGTCAGTCAAATTGTAAAGCAAGTGTCTAGCGGTTTTAAAGTCAAAATTGACCGCATACCTGCATGAGTCCATAAGAACTGCTGCATCTGAGTTCTCAAGTCCAATTTCTGATAGTAATTCTAACGCTCCGCCATAGTCATAGCGATCAATAAGCTTAATTATTACATTGTAGGACCTGATCATAGGCTACTTCCTCCGGCTGTCTTATTTCACAGAATCGATGAATCCTTTAATATCTTCAGACTCGCTTGTATATTCCATTCCATTGATAATCAGTTTATACCCATGTAATAGCTGGGAATTGACATTTTTCTCCTTAGCAGCACCGTATTTTTTGTCACCCACGATTGGATGTCCAATATATCGCATAGATTCACGAATTTGGTGGCTACGGCCTGTGTGAAGTTCAACTTCGAGTAGTGTATATTTTCCTATTCGTTTAATAGGTGTATAATCCGTGTGACAGTATTTTGCTTTGTCATTTTGCTGGTCTCTTGACAACCTAACTTTATTTTTTTGCTCGTCTTTAACCAGCCAACCTTTTACGGTTCCAGCTTCTTTTACCGCCCCTTCAACCACACACTGATAATACTTTTTAATTTCTCTATTTCGCATCATTTCATTATAGGCTTTAAGAGACTGATAGTTCTTTCCAAAAATAACAAGACCACTTGTGTTTTTATCTAGACGCTGAATTGATGCTGGTTTAAAGGTCCTAGAAGCTAGGTGTTTTAAATAGACCTGAACTTTAGAAGCCAGGGTATTCTTGAATTCGTTTTGATCAGGATGGGTTAACATACCTTTAGGTTTATCAACAATAAGTATGTCATCGTCTTCAAAAACAATGTTAAGCCCCACATCTGAAGCTTCTACAATCTCAACAGGTTTAACCAATTTTTCATAAGATTCATCGCTGAGATAAATTTCAAGTTTGTCATCCAGTTCAAAGAAGTAATCTTCTTTAACACGAACACCATTTACTTTAAATACTTTTTTACGGATGAGTTTATAGATATTGGCACGGCTAGAATTATTTAAATATTTTAGTAAAAAACGATCCAATCTTTGTCCCGCTTCATTTTGGCCAATTATTACAGTTTTCATAGTTTCACTCCATCTAATACTTCTATATCATTTCTACAGCCATGAACCCGAGTTCGTGGACTACAGTGTATCCTAAATCTTCATAAACCTTCACAGCCGCTTTATTGGACTGCATTACAAGTAAGTTCACATGTAGGCCTTTGTCTAACATTCTTTCCGTTAAAACAGATGTGAGTCTTTTGCCTATGCCTTTCCCCCGTTCAGCATTCAAAGTATATACACCACCAAGTTGGGCAAAGTCATGGGTCTCAAATTCAATCACAGCCTGACCTTTTATGTCCATTTTGTCTATATAATATATATAATTCTGGATGGCGCCTACTTTGTCCTTTAACTGATTCACCGTAAGTGGGTTACGTCCAAAGGCTTTCTCTACATCCAGTAAAAATGGCACTGCATCACGAATGGGAATTAAGGATGCATCAACAACCATACCATGTACATTTTTGTCTTTTATAAAAGTCTGTGAATTCACATGCATAACTTCACAGATTTCAACCTCATGGCATATAGCCACGCGGGTAAGGACATTTTTTATACGTGCTAAGTCCTCTTTTGCAGCTTTAATGACTGTTGGTTTAAACTGGCGAATCACTTTTAGAAAGTCTAATTTGCTATAGATACTGTCTTCTTCAAAGTGACACGTCATTGTTTTTGTTATGGAAAAAGAAACAAGGCCTATGAGTTTTTTCTCCCTAACATAACCAAAGTATGTTATGCCATTTCTTAATTGCCACTGGTCTTCATCACGTTTTAAACCATAATAGAAGCCTTGAGCAGCAACGCCATGACTTTCAATATAATCTAATATGTATTTAACATGTTGCTCTTTAAGTTCTTGAAACGCTTCCATTACAGCCCCCTGCTTATCCTCACGGGATTATTCATTACGTATATAGTATCACGCTTTTTACTATTTTGAAACCTTCTGAACCATTGGAATACACCCGTTATTATGGTATGCTTATGAGAGAATACATAATAGCGAACAGGGAGATCTTGATATGCTTGAAAAAATAAAAGACATACTTTATGATGTGAGCGATATTGTTGTATCGCTGGTGATTGTGGCACTTATATTTTTTGTTGTGTCATGGAAAATTTCAGATTCATTGGCATTTGACGTAACTATACCAGAAGACAAAGCTCCAACAGAAACCGCTACTCAAGATCCAAACATAGTTGAAATAACAGACGTCACAGAAACGGAAACACCTGCTGATACCACTGAAACGGAAACTGGTACAGAAACAGCAAACACTGAAGAAACACCGTCAGGCGAAAGCACTGAAACAGAACCATCAAGTGATGCTAAACCAGGTGGCACACAAGTAAACCTAGTTGGCGTAACAAAAGAAATAGAAATTAAGTCGGGTTCTTCTGGCTACTCTATTGGTAAACTCCTAGCAACTGAAGGACTGGTTGCCGACACGCAGACTTTCATTAAAAGGGTTGAAGAACTTGGGTTAGGTGCAAAACTTAGAAGTGGTACATTTACACTTTCTACAGACATGTCCCTCGATGAAATCATTTATAAGATTTCAGGACAGTAACATACTTATATGTGAATACAAACAAAGCATGTGATTATAACAAATCACATGCTTTTTTCTTGTCCTTTTATAGTAAATTAAGTTTCTTATTTATACTGGACTGTAAACTTGTATCCAACACCCCAAATGGTTGATATATACTCAATTTTAGGATTGGCTTTATGGAGTTTTTCACGAACTCGTTTCACATGTACTGTAACTGTGGATGCATCTCCAAGGGCGTCAGCTTGCCATATAGATTCATAGATTTGCTCTTTTGTTAATACAACATTTTTATTGGTAGCCATGAGTTTTAGAATTTCAAATTCTTTAGGTGTTAGTTCTACAACCTGTCCAGAGACCTCACAGGTTTGAGATGCTACATTTATAACCATATCGTCGTGTTCAATTATGTTCCCGCTTGCGGCAACGCCTGAACCTGACTTTAATCTTTCATAACGGGATAGGTGTGATTTTACTCTGGCCATGAGTTGGTTGGGACTAAAAGGTTTTGTAATATAATCGTCTGCACCAAATCCTAAACCTAAAATAACATCTGTGTCCTGTCCCATAGCTGAAATCATCAATATTGGTTTTTCAACTTCTTCACGCAGACGTTTGCAAATCTGGAATCCATCTCCTTTAGGCAACATAACATCTAACAAGATCATGTCACAATCTCTTGCCAGTTTTTCTATTATTTCATACTCGCCCGTTTGCTCTAAAACCACTTCGTATCCGTTGATTTCGAGAAAATCCTTCTCTAGGCGTGCAATATTGTCATCATCTTCAACAATCAAAATTTTCTTCATGAACTAGTCCCCCGTTACTGGAATACTAAACAATATACTGAACCGACCTCCAGTGTTTTCAGCCCAAATTTGACCACCATGTGCCTCTATTATTTCTTTACAAATAGATAAACCAATACCACTGCCTTCTATAGTAGAGTTTCTTGACGCGTCAACTCTATATAACCTGTCAAAGAGTTTGTCTAAAGACGCATCTGGAACACCTATACCATCATCTGATATCTTAAAGCGAATGATGTTACCCACCTTATCTGTGTCAATTTGTATATCTACTTCCTCATGCCTATTATACTTCAGTGCATTTCCAATGATATTTTTAAACACTCTTTGAATTAAGTTTGGATCGATTTGTATCATCAGGTCTGCATAGGTTCTTTCAAACTCAATTTTAAAGGCCTGATCCATGTTGTTAATCCTAAAATCATCAATACAATCATCTATGAAATACCCTAATTTAACAGGCGCAAAATCTAATTTAATAGATCCTACATCATATTTTATTACTTCTTTTAAATCGTTCACCATGTGTTCAATAACGTGGGACCTAGAAACAATTATATCTAAGTACTCTTTTTTTGCTTTTTCTTCATGAATTACCCCTTCTGACAACATTTGTGCACACCCTTTAATGGCTGTGATTGGTGTTTTAATGTCATGGGCAATATTTGCTAACATGCGTTCACGTTCTTTTTCTAGGTGTTCCTTTTCTAGGTTGGAGTCATACAAGTTAAGACGTAAGGTGTTAATGACATCTGCCAGCTCACTAAATTCATCTTTTTGACTGTAGGGCACAGGATTTTTTAAGTCCCCTGTTAAAATGCTCTCTGTCATCATAACAAGTTGTCTCATTGACTCCCTAATATGCCTAAACACCCAGAGTATAAGTAAGAAAATAATAATTGCAAATATAGACACTACACCTAAGAGGGTCCAGCCAGCAAAAGCGCCTAGATTTTCAGCGACATTACTATAATCAAGTAAAGTAAATATAACGTAATTGTGGTCTGGAGTAATAATTTCTGTGCTGTTAATTATAGATATGTTGTACTCGTCAATCCACTCGTCGTCTACTTCTTCACTAGACAAGTTTAAATCTAGTTCAAACTTATTAAGCCATGGTGACCTATACTCTTCTTTATTATCCACCATTACGTAAAAACCAAGAAGGGTGTCCTCTTTATTACTGTCTAAATAACTTAAAGTCCCATTGGTCATGGCGGATTCGTCTTCTTTTATTTGTTTTTTAACCAGGGCTGTAAACAAATCATGTCGAGTGTTTGCCCTGTCATATGACATAACTATTTCGTTGCTTTCAAACTGCTTTTCAAAGAAAGCAAACAGTGATCCTTCAAGAATAATGACTGCTAACAAGGCCGGAATTAAGGCTACCATGATCATGGCACTGCCCATTTTAAATCGTAATGAAAGTTTCATACCTACTCCTTTTCATCTTTTCTATTGATACTAGTATAACCATAAATTTTTAAGAAATCGGGAAGATTCTATATTTTTTAGAATTTTAATGGTCCTTCCCACTTTCTTAATAAATCCTTCCATGCTTATACCTTTTTGCCTTGTAGTATGAAATCAAAGCCAAACACAAGTATGAAGGAGTGATCCCATGTTGAAAAATAAAAAAGTCATTGCAGCTGCTCTTGTTTTAGTTGCTGCAGCAGGAACATTTATGTTTACTAGAACCGCAAACGCTGGTGCTGATACCCTCCCCCTTAACACGGTAAAGGTTGAACAAATGGACATTACATCAAATGTATATGCCAGTGGCAACATTAGTATTACTGAAAGCAGAAGTTTAAAACCTGAAGTCAAGGGACTGGTTACGACAATGGATGTTGCAGTGGGTGACCTTGTTACAGCAGGACAGGTTTTAGCAGAGATTGACTCCGCAGAACTTAAACAATCCTTAGAACGAAAACAAATTACATTAGACATTGAAAAAGAAAGTTTAAACCAAACCCTTCTTCAAGGGACATCTTCACAAAAAAGTGACCTTAAAAAAGCAATTATGAGTCATGACAATGCCCAGCAAAAATATGAATCTGACAAGGTTTTATTTGAGGCCGGCTCCATTAGTGAAAAAACACTTAAAGACTCTAAAACAGCTTATGAGCAAGAACGTATTAATCTTCAAAGTGCTCAGAACGCCGTTAATAATACATCTTTTGACTCAAGAGTTAGAACACACAAATTAAACATAAAACTTATTGAATCTGAAATTGAAGAAATTAAAACAAAGATTGAAAAACAACGTGTAACCAGTCCAATCGATGGGACTGTCACTCTGGTTAATTACAAAGTCGGCGAGACTTTTGACAGCGAAAAAGCCCTTATCCAAGTTCAAAATTTTGATAGCAAAGAAATCAAAACCCTTATTTCAGAAGGTGAAATTAACAAACTTGAAGTAGGTCAACCCGTTACAATCACTGCAAATTCAATTAAAGGCCAGTCTATAAAAGGCCAAGTATCTTCCATAGCTCCTGGCACAACAAAACGTGAGGGTAAAAACCAAGCCTACACAGAAGTAATCGTAAAACTGCTAGAACCGACAGACAAACTCCGAGATGGTTTCCTAGTTAACTTAAGCATTGAAGCTCAAAACGCGCTTCAGGCTAAGGGAGTTTCCTTTGAAGCTGTTAGCCGTGGTTTAGATGGCAATGCAACTGTAACTAAGGCAAATGCAGATGGTTCAACACTCATCGTACCGGTTGAAATTGGTGTTGAAGGAGACATTAATGTTCAATTGATCTCTGACCAAATCCAAGTTGGAGACGAACTCTTAATTGAAAGTTTTGAAGAAGCACCCCTTTCTCTAACTGAAGAGATTATGTAGGAGGCACATATGCTGATACTTAAAAACATAGATAAAATTTATAACACAGGTTCTATATCCTTTAAAGCATTAAATAAAGTGGATTTACAAGTAGATTCCGGCGATTTTGTGTCCATCATTGGACCATCTGGCTCTGGAAAATCTACCATGATGAATATTCTAGGCTGTTTAGACCGAGCAACGTCTGGCACCTACATCTTAGACGGTCATGATGTGTCTGAACAAACAGATGCGACCATCTCCCAGTTTAGGAATAAAAAGATCGGATTCGTATTCCAGTCTTTTAACCTATTACCTAAACTATCCACACTTGAAAATGTCGAACTGCCTATGGTATATGCGGGATTTGACTCAAAATCACGTAGAAAACTTGCCTTATCTGCCCTTGAAAAAGTGGGCCTTAAAGGTAAAGAAGCCAACAAACCCACTGAAATATCTGGTGGACAAAAGCAACGTGTGGCCATAGCTAGAGCCTTGGCCATGAATCCTGGTATTATACTCGCAGATGAGCCAACAGGAAACTTGGACTCAAAAACAACGTCTGAAATTATGGGAATTTTTCAATCCCTAAATGCAGAGGGCCACACCATTGTAATGATCACCCATGAACCGGAAATCGCTCAACTTACAAACCGTGTGGTAACAATAAATGATGGCGAAATAACCAATGACACGAGACTGCGCCCTATTGCAAAGCCTAAGAAAGGACTCACATCATGAGATGGATGGAAAGCATAAAAATGGCCGTAACAACCATTTGGTCAAACAAAATGCGTACTGCCCTGACCATGTTAGGGATTATTATTGGTATATCTTCTGTAATTGCCTTAGTTAGTTTAGGCCAAGGCAGTCAGAAAAAAATGCAAAATGAATTCAGTAACTTTGGCGTAAACAGAGCTACCCTTTATATGAACTATGAAAAAGAATATGAAGAAGTGGATATGTATAACAACAGAGACATTGAATCCATTCGAAGAATTTACGGTGACCAACTTCGTGGTATTTCTGCAACGAGTGGGTTAGGTACGAAGTTTGTATCCGGTAAAAAAGAATACTCCGTTAACTTAAGTGCAGTCAATGAAACTTATAACAACATTGATAGTTTTACCATGGTTTCAGGACGTTTTTTAAATGAAAGTGACATGTTTGAAGCTAAACCAGTGGTTGTTATGGATGTTAAGTTTGCAGATAAAGTCCTAAAAACAAGGGACATTTTAGGACAAAGAATTACACTGCAAACAGACCAAGGGTCCGTTTCATATGTAATTGTTGGTTTATATTCTAAACCTAAAAGTATGATCGCCTTTGATAATGGTTCGTCCTTTTCCGCTTACATTCCGATTTCAAATTTAGAAATGCAAACAGGCCAGTCCAGTTATGAACAGTTAGAAATCAGTTTTAAAGATTCCAGTTCAATCGGAAGTAATATTAAATCGATAAACAATTTAGTTGAGAAGCGCCATGGCAACATAGGCAAAGAAATGTATATGGGCTACAACTCTGAGCGTGAAATGCAAATGATGAACAAAATTACAGGTTCTATGACCCTTCTAGTTTCTGTAATTGCAGGTATTTCCCTTGTTGTAGGCGGTATTGGCATTATGAACATCATGTTGGTATCTGTTACAGAACGTACCCGTGAAATTGGTATTCGTAAAGCCATTGGTGCCACTCGAATGGATATTTTAGGTCAGTTTTTAATTGAGTCTGCCCTGGTTTCTTCATTAGGGGGTATGGTTGGTATTGCATTTGGTTTGGGACTTGCAAACCTAATAGGTATCTTTATCAAAATCCCACCCTCTGTATCACCAAACATCATGTTAATAGCAGTGGCTTTTAGTTGTAGTTTAGGTATCTTCTTCGGAATTTATCCAGCCAACAAAGCATCTAAGCTAAATCCTATTGATGCACTAAGATACGAGTAAAATCAAAAGCACCCGTCATTAATCTTTTTTCTTCTGTATCCCACACCTATTATTAAATAAGTGTAGGTTCAAATGAAAATTGACTAAAGACTGGGTGCTTATTTATTTTATGATATTACAACTAATCTACTAGTTATTTAGACATTTTGAACCCGCTTCATAGCATACCATGCACCCCACATGAGTAATAAAATACTAAGTGGAATTAAAAACTGTCTTAACCAAATAACATAAACCGTTAAGCTGGCTGAAACAGATGCCAGTGGAATTAAAAACGTTGGTACACAACAAGCAAATCCGGATAAAAAACTTGGCACAATGGCCCATATACCTTTTGTTCCCGCATCGAGTCTACATGACTTGGGTTGTCTGTATAAGTTGATGGTCGCCGCTAAATTTAAAAAAACTAAGTCCGTTAAAACAAGACCTAAAAGTAAGTTCATTGGAGCAAATACCAGTGTAAATAAGGGTGTTACCCACCGTACTGAGGCTTCCCATAAAAAAGGTGCGCTGGATCTAAATATCATATCCATCATATTAGGAGCTGTGTCCACTTGCCATACCCCAGCCTGCCCCCCTCTTATCGATCCGATTGACCACATATACAGTATTAAATATAAAACGGATGCAAGAAAACCATACCGGACACTTACTTTGTCTTTTAATAATATTCCAAATTTATAAACTAGACCCTTTGATTTATTTAGTTCTGTCACAGGACATCACCTTCCTATTCTAGAATTTCTGTTTCAGGATAGAAAGCTGCCCATGCAAACCACATGACATCAAAATGATCTGCTGTTTCAAGCGACTCATAGGACGTTGGTTGTTCTGTTGCTTCACGTTTAAACACACGCACGGCCTCTAGACTCTTATCATAAAATGCAACAATCGCTTGTCCGCCTACTTCCGTGTATACAGGTCCATTCTCCATAACAAATGTTGGATCAATTGCTAAAACACCTTCAGGACCTTTAACACCTACTACTACTTTTTTAGGGGGTAGTCGATCATCTTCTGCCATGGTTGGGAACATCACACGGGTGTTGTAATAGTATGAGTCATCATCTACATATGACCCGTATGGATCTCTGTCATAATCTCTGAAGAATCCTGTTTCATCAGACAGGACTTTTACATCTTCATACGTGTTTTTTACATTCCTCCAAATGGTCCAGTGGATTGGTTTTACCAAAAGGGTTTGACCAACTCCATCAGCCTCTACAACTTGGCCCATTATTTGTGACCAGTACTTGTCTGTTTCACGGTCATACATGACTAAGTTGCTGTTGAGCAGTCGCCCAGACGTACCAAAACTAGTGCCTTCTGGTCCATAATAACCCACACATGACCCTGTAAGAGGGCAATAGGTGATGGAGAGTGTTTCTCCATCCACTGTTTCGTTAACAATCTCATGCCAAACTAGGACACGCTGTGGATATACAAACACACCGTCACTGCTTTCAAGTACAAATACTCGATCCACATCTGTCAACCATGGATCAGCCTCTTCCATACTCATATATGTTGGATCTTCAATGGGAGGGATTCCATCCTTAGGAACACCACCACTCAGTATATTCTCAAAATATGCTTCCCCGTCATGCATACCCTGAACACTCCTTGTGATGGTTGGCGAATCTACCCCAGATTCAGTTGATTCTGTTGGTTTTACTATGTCAGATGGTGCACTGTCTACTGGCTGACTCCTTAAGAAAAAGGCAAATCCTACAGTAGAAATAATGAAAAGAGATATAACTATTATTGCTAAAGTTCGTTTGTTCATCGCTTTCACCTGCTTTCATACCTCAAGAGGTCATAGCTCGTTAATAGTATACCCTTTTTGTATACAATTGAATCTTTAGTTACTTTTATATCAAGTGTCTTAGCGTTAAGATAAGCGGCTTGATTTTATGGATTTAAACTGTCAAATATAAACTAAATGTCGATGACTTTCTTTCAAAGCAAGGGCATAAACCTCTGACCGAAACATTTGCCTAGTTGTACAATTGCAATAAAAAACTACCTATAGGTTTAAACTTATAGGTAGTTTAACTTACTGTTTATATTTTCTGAGTATTACTCCCGTGTCTGCAACAAAACAAGTTCTTCATCTGTTAGTTCGCGGTATTCACCTAACTCTAAATCTTCATCTAAAATAAGGGCTCCCATTTGGACACGTTTAAGATAAGTTACTGTTTTACCCACAGATTCAAACATACGTTTAACCTGATGGAACTTGCCTTCCATAATGACAAGTTCAATTTCTGATTCCCAGTCACTTTTTAATATTTTTAGGTTAGCTGGCATGGTTTCGTAACCATCTTCTAAGGTAACACCCTTTTTAAACGCCTTTACATCTGCCTCTGTGACTTTCCCATCTATAACTGCATAATATGTTTTAGGAACATGTTTCTTCGGTGACAAGATATTATGTGCCAACTGTCCATCATTTGAAAGTATAAGTAAACCTTCAGTATCTTTGTCCAGTCGACCTACAGGGAATAAGTCATAATGATAATAGCCGTCAATTAACTCAATTACGGTTTGATCTCTGGAATCTTCAGTTGCAGATACAACCCCATCCGGTTTATTTAACATGATATAAACGAGAGGTTTAAATCCAACTTCTTGTCCGAAAAAAGTCACTTGGTCTGTGTCTGGATTTACATGTTTTCCTGGGTCTTTTTCAATACTCCCATTAACCGTTGCCTTGCCTTTTTTGATCATAGTTTTGAGTTCTTTTCGACTTCCACACCCCATGTTTCCTAAATATTTATCTAAACGCATACTTCCTCCCAAACTCTAATATTTATTCCAACGAACCTACTATTTCCAACACTTAAGCGGGTCGCTGGACGTCCCGCATCCCGCGGGACTAAAACCATTTTAATCCATTTTCCTTGCCTTTTTATGCAAGAATTCACAAATAATTTGTCATTTTATATGAAAGTCTGTCGAATTTTCTGGACAAGCGTTTTCCTCGCTTGACAAGCATCCTTTTCTTACATATATTCTTAATGTTATATGGATTATCATAGCATAGAGAGAGACATAGCGACAGAGATAATACAGTCTGGTTTTATCCAGATCCATGATGAAATGTATGTGTGAATATACATTTCCAACCCATCATGAAAGTGATATAGAATTCCTAGGAGGGTGTAACGATGGCAATAGTTACTACTAAAGAAATGTTCAAAAAAGCATATGAAGGCGGATACGCTATTGGTGCTTTTAACATCAACAACATGGAAATCGTACAAGGTATTGTAGATGCAGCTGCTAAAGCGAATTCTCCAGTAATGCTACAGGTATCTTCTGGTGCACTTAAGTACATGCGTCCAGCTTATCTTCTAAAGCTAGTTGAAGCAGCTGTTGAAGACACTGGTATTGACGTAGCACTTCATCTTGACCACGGTGCTGACTTTGAGCAATGTAAAACAGCTATCGATCTTGGTTTCACATCTGTAATGATCGATGGTTCTCACCACTCATTTGAAGAGAATATTGCAGTAACTAAGAAGGTTGTTGAATACGCTCACGAACGTGGTGTTGTAGTTGAAGCAGAACTTGGTCAACTTGCAGGTGTTGAAGATGACGTTAATGTAAGTGCTGAAGATGCAACATATACAGATCCACAACAAGCTAAAGAGTTTGTTGAAAGAACAGGTGTTGATTCACTTGCTATCGCTATTGGTACAAGCCATGGTGCTAACAAGTTTGAAGGTGAACCTCAACTAGACTTCGCTCGTCTAAAAGAGATCATGAACCTACTTCCTGGATTCCCACTGGTTCTACACGGTGCTTCTTCTGTTTACCCAGAGGCAGTAGCTCTATGTAATGACAATGGTGGTTCTCTAAAGGGCGCTCAAGGTGTTCCAGATGAGATGCTACGTGAAGCTAACCGTCTAGGCGTTTGTAAAATCAATGTAGATACAGACCTACGTATTGCTGTAACAGGCAACATCCGTAAGGTATTCAATGAAAAGCCAGGCGAGTTTGACCCTAGAAAATACCTAGGTCCTGCACGTGAAGCAATCACAACAACTGTATACCACAAAATTATGAACGTATTTGGTAGCAGCGACAAGCTGTAAGCCATACACTTTAATTCATTAATTAAGAGCTTTTGTTTTATAACTTATTTTAGTTATAAGGCAGAGCTCTTTTTTGTTGTTTAGCTTAATAGAGTTTATAAATTAGTAGTGGTCTTAACCCCACTCTCTGAACATTCATCTTTTGCCTCATCTTTTGTTTCATCTATTGCTTCATCTATTGTTTCATCTCGGCTTTTAGTTACATATTTTAACTTATAACACAATGAGCCTCTAACATCCCCCCATTATATATCTGTAAAGACTTTGCTTTACAATCAGGCAATATTTTTTTCGTTTTATTAATGAGAATCTTGGGTATTAGCATCCCGAGGTGTGCATTTTTATGCTACACTATATCCGTGGCTAGACCAGGACGTTTTCTGGCCCACTAAATGGATTGATATTAAGATTCCAAACGGGATCACAAGGATACATACAAGGAGGACCCTCATGGCATTAGTAACAACTAAAGAAATGTTTGAGAAGGCATACGCAGGCGGTTATGCAGTTGGTGCATTCAACGTAAACAATATGGAGATTATCCAAGGTATTGTGGAAGCTGCTCAAGAAGCAAAATCTCCACTTATTCTTCAAGTATCTGCAGGTGCAAGAAAGTATGCTAAACCAGCTTACCTAAAACACCTAGTGCTGGCTGCTGTTGAAGACACAGACTTAGACATTGCCCTTCACCTAGACCATGGTGACAGCTTCGAAATCTGTAAGCAGTGTATTGATGATGGTTTTACATCTGTAATGATCGATGGTTCTGCACTTCCTTACGAAGAGAACATTGCTCTAACTAAGAAAGTTGTTGAGTACGCTCACGAGCGTGGCGTTGTTGTTGAAGCGGAGCTTGGTAAACTTGCAGGCGTTGAAGACGACGTAAACGTAAGTGCTGAAGATGCTACTTACACAGATCCTGACCAAGCAGTTGACTTTGTTAAACGTACAGGTTGTGACTCCCTAGCAATTGCTATCGGTACAAGTCACGGTGCTTACAAGTTTACTGGTGAACCAAAACTTGACTATGATCGTCTTGAAAAAATCACAAACATGCTTCCTGGATTCCCTCTAGTACTTCACGGTGCATCAACAGTTGTTAGAGAATTTGTTGATAAGTGTAATGAGTACGGTGGAGACATTCCTGGCGCTCAAGGTGTTCCAGAAGACATGCTTAAAAAAGCTGCTGGCTTTGGTGTTTGCAAAATCAACATCGATACAGACCTACGTCTAGCAATGACAGCTTCAATTCGCGAAAGCTTTGTTAAAAACCCTAAAGAGTTTGACCCTAGAAAGTACCTAGGCCCTGGTCGCGAAGCGATTAAAGGTATGGTTAAACACAAGATTGAGAACGTGCTTGGTTGTAACGATAAAGCATAGTTTACGGTCATATAAATACTCATAAGAAGTCGGTAAGACCCATGAGTTATACAAAAACAGAACATGTAGCTACTTCTTGGTAGCATATGTTAAGTTCTACTTCAACAAAAATAAGGCCACTAGATTCGATAATAATCTAGTGGCCTTTAATAATTTGAATACCTTTTAACATGTACAAAATACTAATCGTAGGATAGACACACTTATGATACTTTATACGTGCTTCCACCCTGAGCCTTAGACTCATACATAGCCTTATCTGCTTTACTGATCAATTCCTCTGCCGTTTTCCCATCTACAGGGTACTGACTTATGCCAGCACTTGCTCCAACAGAGCACACTGCATTATCCAGTTCAATTGGCTTTGAAATTGTATCGATGATTCTTTGCGTAAGGACTTCAACATCCTCAAGCGGTAATCCTTGACAGCAAGCGATAAACTCATCGCCACCCATACGGGCTACGTGTAAAGCGTCGTTTGTATAGAGTCTTAGACGGTCGGCAACAGCCTGTAAAACCTCATCACCCACTTGATGATTGTAAGTGTCATTAATGGTCTTAAACCGGTCTAAGTCAAAGTACATTACAAAAAGACTGCTGTTGTCTTCCATCTCTTCTTCAACATCTTGGATGAATGATCTTCGATTAGGAAGCCCAGTCAATTGGTCATGTAATGCCATATACTCTACATTTTTTTCTCTTGTAAATCGATCTGAAATATCGGTACCAATACCAATGATTTCTCTTACCAGACCTGTTTTTTCATCTACACCCGATTCAATAACAGGTGAGACAATGACATCAAAAACATGGCCATTATTCGTTGCCTCAAATCGACTTCGGTTTTTAGAAAACGCCTTCATAATGTGGCTCATGGCAATGTCTGAAAACTCTTCTGAATAAAGTGCATCCAGACGAACATGTTCAGACTCAGTTAATACCACTTCCTCTTGTGAGAAAGCGCGACCATCATTATAAGTTAATACAATTTCCCCTGCCTGGTTTAATCGGCAGTGGAAGATCATAGACGGCATACTCTGAATTGTTTTTTGGAATGACTTGGCCAGACTTAAACGTTCACGTTGAACATCTAGAAGGGCACCGTATTTACGGATCATCCAGAAGTTAACTGCTAAAATACTTAAACCTGCAAGAGTTGTCAGACCAATAGTTACTTTAAGGATGGAGTTTAAAAGTTGCTCCATTTTAATGTTATTTATGATAATAACTAAGATTTCAGTGTCATTTAGCTTTTTAAGCACTAACTTTTGGCTATTTCGACCTAGATCTTCAAACAACATACGACCCGATGACATCAATTCATCTACATCGTACTCAATCTTTGTAAAACCTGTGTTTTCAATGTTTCCATGAAGTACAAGTGGATCTTTGTTGGACCCTTCGTAATCTGTATTACGGTAGTCTTTCAAAATATCTGATTTAACAATACCAATGTTATCAATATAATCGATGTTTAACTGAATATCATCTAGAGTATTGTCAACACTACCCGCGGCACGTGCAGCAACCATTTCGTCACTTTCAACGTAACCATTTATCAAGTAATGTCCATTAGGATTATAAATGTATCCGAAACGATAATACCCTTTAAGGGTACGAGACTTCGTTTTAGGACCCACCCAGAAATCTTCAAAGTACTGTCCACGTCCAACATCAACTGGTTCTCTTTTAAGTAGGGACTGGAATGCTGTATTCCAGTATCTCCAATCAGCAGTTGAAAGACCAATCTCATCTGGATTTGTTGAGTTTAGTATCATTATATCCCCATCAGAAGGTGCAAAAATCGCCACACCTGTGAACCCATATTTCTCTTTAAGTTCTTCAAGTTTTTCTGTAGTTACATCAATTGCAGCCACATCTGACAGTTCATTTCTTACATTTCTAGCCTTCTCATAAAGATTCTCATTTTGAAGCGCATCATAGTCCTTCGTCACTTCTAAGGCGTCGTCTAAGGACTGGCCAATGAAAGACACGTATCTGGAGAGTTCTTGCTTTTGTTGCTCCTCGAAGCTGTTTTGAACAACTTGGAAAATGAACAGAAACTCAAGGATAATCATACTCAAAATGATGATAATTACGATGCCGGCAAAGTTATCTATCCTTAGCCTTTTACGCATCTTTCCCCCTCCAATATTAATGGATTATACAGTTTCAGGCTCTGGGTATTCTTCACCAAATGTATCCACTGTTACAGTTTCCATCTTCTGATCTTCTGATGGACGATCGAAGTGGTCAGTGTACTGGTTAGCAATCTCATCTACAACGTCTAGACCTTCAATCACTTTACCAAATGCAGCGTATGAGCCGTTTAGGTGTGGAGAGTTCTTGTGCATTACAAAGAACTGAGAACCACCAGAGTTAGGGTTCTGTGCTCTTGCCATAGATAGAACACCTTCAGTATGGTCAAGGTCGTTTGTGAAACCGTTGATCTTAAATTCACCTTTAATACCGTAGCCTGGGCCACCCATACCTGTACCATCTGGACAACCACCCTGGATCATGAAACCACGGATAACTCTATGGAAAATTAGACCATTGTAGTATCCCTTATTAACAAGTGAAATGAAGTTATTCACTGTATTTGGTGCGATTTCTGGATATAGTTCAGCTTTGATGACTTTACCTGAAGTCATAGTAATAGTTACCACTGGATTTTTAGACATAATTCTTACCTCCTAAATATATAAAGCGAATCACAATATTTCGCTTAGTCACTATAATAGAATATCATTACTTTTAGATAAAATGAACCGATTCCTTTAGAATCCCTCTAGAATATTGAGTTTTTTTCACGGGTAGATCCCGGTTGCGTTATTTCACCATGTTTGAGTATTTGCCTAAACCTAAAAACTGTCCAAATACATGCAGTGATTAACAAAACAAAGAGTAATTGAATAAACATGCCTGTATTTTGCCCAAACTTATTGGTTATATCTTTTTTACGCATACTCAGTATAATATGGGCGTCGTACTCCTTGCTCATTCGAGTAATCGCGTAATAATCGTTAAAGGTATTTCCGTCCCGAATTTGATACTCAAATTGACCATTTTTCAGTTCATGAACAATATCCATTATACTGCGTCCGGTTAAGTTGTCATAATGGTCTGTTGGATCATGAATAACTTCATGTTCTGAACAATAAATGAGCTCTTCCTGGTCATTTACAAGCATAACTGAAACATCCATTGGTTCTCTGAGCAAATGTTCTTCTATTCGGTCCTCTATATCATGGTCAAATGCCACTTCTAATCCTTCAATTTCAGAAATATCCTCTGCTATAACAAGAATTGAATCTTTAGACTCAATATATTTTTCAGCTATACGCCACTTTAATCCATCTATAGTGGCATTATGAAAGTTTAATCGGGCAGTAAAGGCCTCCACTTGAACACCATATGCCACTTCCATAAACTCTATATAATCATCTTTTGAAACCACGTCCACACGATGTTGGTCCAAATCTCCAAATATAGGGTTAATCTGGTCTGTTAAGTCCTCTGTCGTTGGTGTGGATTGAACCAGAAGGTCATGAATACCTTCAAGGCGAATAACCAAATTTTTATCTATTTGCTCTGCATTCAGGGCACGTAACCTATATCCTGCATCTGAGTAGTTGGTGTAAATGCTTTCTAACTGCTCAATACGTTTATCTAAAATAGCATTGGCTTCATTGTTATAATAAACATCAACCACTCTGATGGTAATAAAAACCAACAGAATAAGCACAAGTCCAAGGACCAACAGATATGCATTGGCAATATTTCTAATTTGTCTGTGTATCATAACAAACCTCCTTGCTGCTCTGCAATTGGGTCTATTAAAATTATAAAGTTCTCATATAAAAGATACAGTATGATAACCAGTGCAATAATTGCAATAAGGGTCATTAGACGAATTCTAAGAATAATTTCACGGGTCATATCTTTAAAAGTCTTCATGTCTGCTTCAACAACAACTATATGGTTTTGGTCCTCTGTTCCTAAAACGTATGCCAGTTTCTCTTGAACTTGACCTGACGTTTTGTCTTTAATAGCATATTCTACAAAACCATTCATATGTTGAGCATATAAGTCTTCAATATTTTTATTGGTTCTTAAATCAATTTTTGAGATCTTACGTCCTACCTCTTCAGGGCTCACACCAAACTCATAGAAATAATGGGAATCTAGTACATAAGCTGACTCGACAATACTGTACGACTGTGCACGTTTTATCCCGTCACGAATTGTAATCAGTTCACCATAAGACCTATACTGTTCTGCAAACTCTTCTTTTTTCACCGCAAATATCAGCCAATTCCACGTTTTATCATAGGCAAAGTAGCCTTTAAAAACATTCTCCCCTTGAAAAAGGTCAGAGGTTTTAATGGCACCAAACGTTTGTCCATCTTTAATAGTTTGGTCTAAAATACCCTTATTTTCAGCTGTGAAATAGATGTTCATTCTCCCGTCATCCCCTTCAGGATACAGGAGTATTCCCTTATCTAAACTGAAAATTGCTATGGTTCCATCAATATTTTTTCTATATGAGTCCACCCTACGTAGTACATCAATTTGTGTTGATTCGGTGCGTTCATGAGAAACGTAGTCTGAGTTTTGTGCATCACTGTATTCATCACGCATACCTTCAAGTAAAGCTAGAGTGATGTCTACATGGCTCTTTAATGATCTTTGAGTATTAAACTTAAGGCTGTCATCTATGAGTGACATACCGTCTTCTAAGTCCTTTAATACTTCTACTGTTTCAATGGCTTGAAACTTTATGCTGTCTCTGGAACGCTCGTCAAATTCAGTTTGAATTATAATTTGTGCCACAATATCAAAACCCAGTAATAGCACAATGGTAATTGCAACTAATACTAACACCATTTTGTGACGAAAAAATCGACTTCTAGGCATGCATTCCTCCTTAGTATATTTAACAGTCATATTATACCATGTGGTGTCCCATTAGGAATGCAAAATCTTTCAATAAGTTAAAAGCTCCCCTAATGTCAGACGAGTACAATAGTTCTACTGTCTACTATTAGAGGAGCTTATATTTTAGCATTACATGTTTTTATTTTTTGCTTCTTTTTCTTTTAGCTTGTTTCTTTTCTTTCTTTTTAACCTTTTCTTTATAACCAGGCTTATTTCTAGCACGGTCTTTTTTCTTAGGTTTTTCTTGTTCAGAATTATCACCGGATCCAGATTCTAATGCATCAACATCAAGAATGTCTTGTTGTGTATCGATGATTTGACTGTCTGCATCACCATACACTTCATTGTCACCTTCACCTTGACGTTCAATTTTAACGTCATACCCATTGAGTTCAAATAGGTCATTAAATAAATCCCAAACTTCATATTTACCGTAGCGGTCTGTTGCAGAGATAGTGAAAATAGGTGCATTGTCTGGCATACCTAATGTTTTACGAATAAGCTTTTTTTGCTTTTCCAGTTGGCTGCCTTTAACTTTGTCATGTTTAGTTGCAATAACAATTCCGTTAAAACCGCACTCTAAAATCCATTGGTACATCTGAACATCTTGCTCAGTTGGCTCATGTCGAATATCAACAAGCTGTATAACTTCAAGCAGGTTCTTTCTGTTATTTAGATAGGTTTCCATGATCTTACCCCAAGTGGCTTTTTGCGTCTTGGAAACTTTCGCATAACCGTAACCAGGCAGATCGACAAATCTAAACTTATTGTCAATATCATAGAAGTTAATCGTCTGTGTTTTACCAGGCGTTGAACTCGTACGTGCAAGGTTCTTTCTATTGATCAACATGTTGATTAATGAAGACTTACCTACATTCGAGCGACCGGCCATGGCAATTTCAGGCAACTCATCCTCTGGATATTGTGATGGATTTACAGCACTGATTACAAAAGTACTCTCCTTGATTTTCATTATTTATCTTCTTTCTTTGTCGTTTTACGACGACGCGTCTTCTTTGGCTTTACAAGTGCATGTTCTAGCACTTCATCCATTGTCTTCACAGGAATGAATTCCATAGACTTTTTCACCTTTTCATCAATATCTTCAAGATCTTTGATGTTGTCATAAGGGAATAGGACTTTTTTAATACCTGCACGTTTTGCTGCAAGCGATTTTTCTTTTAATCCACCAATTGGTAGCACTCTACCTCTAAGTGTAATCTCACCAGTCATAGCCACTTCACGGTTAACAGGTAAACCCGTTAGTGCTGATAAAACAGCGGTTGCCATGGTAATACCTGCTGATGGGCCGTCTTTTGGAATTGCTCCCTCTGGAATATGAATATGAATATCCATCTTTTCATGGAAGTCTTCAGGTGTATCATAATTCTCTGAAATCGAACGGATGTAAGAAATACCTGCACGTGCAGACTCCTTCATTACATTACCCATTTGACCAGTTAACACAAGTTGGCCTTTCCCCTTCATAGGTGTCACTTCAATAGAAAGCGTTTCTCCACCTACAGCTGTCCAAGCCAGACCTGTAACAATACCCACTTGGTCTTCTTCATGAATAACATCATGACGGTATTTTGAAATACCAAGGGCTTTATTTAAGTTCGTTGTGTTAAAACGAACAGAGCTTACCTTTTCTTCTACAATACGTGTTGCAGCTTTACGGCAAACCGAAGCGATTTGTCTTTCAAGCTCACGTACACCAGACTCTCTTGTGTAATTATTAATAATCGCACGTAGTGTTGAGTCAGATAATTGTAGGTTTTCTGAAGTTAAACCGTGTTCCTTTAGTTGCTTAGGCACTAGGTACTTCTTAGCAATCTGTAGTTTTTCTTCTTCAGTGTAACCACTAATACGGATAACTTCCATACGATCTAGAAGTGGTCTTGGAATTGTGTTCAGGCTATTTGCAGTTGTTACAAATAGGACCTTAGACAAGTCAAATGGTACTTCTAGGTAGTGGTCTTTAAAGTCTTTGTTTTGCTCTGGATCAAGTACTTCAAGCAGTGCTGACGCTGGGTCACCACGGAAGTCACTTGCAAGTTTGTCGATTTCATCAAATAGGAAAACTGGGTTCTTTGTGCCACCCTCTTTAATACCATTGATGATACGACCAGGAATTGCTCCGATGTATGTTCTTCTGTGACCACGGATTTCAGCTTCGTCACGCACACCACCAAGAGACATACGTACAAAGTTTCTATTTAATGAACGGGCAATGGACTTGGCAATCGATGTTTTACCAACACCTGGAGGTCCAACTAAACAAATGATAGGCCCTTTCATGCTTTGAGTTAACTCACGAATAGCAAGATATTCAAGCACACGTTCTTTTACAGATTTTAGACCGTGGTGGTCTTCATCTAGAATTTGTCTTGCCTTTGTAAGGTCAAGGGTATCCTTCGTGTGTTTGTTCCAAGGCAGTTCTAAAATCGTATTTACATAAGTTCTAATGACATTAGATTCAGCTGAAGATGGCGACATCTTAG
>Ga0209272_10000314_pt1 | contig 45210 bp, 41 predicted proteins | sample tdDd002_FD_187125 | JGI IMG/M metagenome (GOLD analysis project Ga0209272, IMG submission 187125) | Marine sediment microbial communities from the Atlantic coast under amendment with organic carbon and nitrate - tdDd00.2 (SPAdes)... | ecosystem: Environmental > Aquatic > Marine > Coastal >...
GCTTCATTTTAGTCGATGCCAGCAGCTCGAAAAAAGCTGAAGATGTACTAGCGCTACTACGTAAAACCATGGGTAGCCTACCTGTTGTGCCAGCGATTCCTGAAAAGCCAATTGAAACCACATTGACTGAGTGGGTTAAAACCGGTGAAACGCCAGTAGGTATTCAGATGCTTGATGAAGCTGAGCTAAAGTCGGTACTTGAAGAAGGCGGTGTGATCCGTTGTAAGAAGCAAGAGCTGACAGCCGATGAAATTCGCAGCCACATCGAAGCCGATAAAATGGTAACCAAGCTGGCGATTTGGTGGCAAGAGCGCATCGAATGTATTCTAGCTGAAGATGGCAGCATCAAACGCCTGAAGTTCTCTGATGAGCTTAAAGATCAAAACGATGATATCCCACGTGAAGACCAAGCAGCTCGTTTTGATGCAGACTTCTCTTTAATGTGTGGTGAGTTCAGCGCATTCTTACCAAATATTTATGAATGCCTAGGTGGTTTACCGCACCCTAACGCTTAATCAATTCTAACGCCCTCACTTGAGGGCGTTGTTTTTTGTCTCTTTCCTATCATCACTCCTCACTCGAAATTCAGCTTTTCCTAGTCATAGCTCACGTTTTGACGTAAAATTTGCGCCCCTTTACTTCCACTAGGTGGGAGTAACCTGACTTGAGATCAGACTAGAGAAAAAACAATGACTACTGAGAAAGCATTCGTACCAGAGCTACTGTCACCTGCAGGTAGCCTTAAAAACATGCGTTACGCATTTGCCTACGGCGCAGACGCGGTATACGCTGGCCAACCTCGTTACAGCCTTCGCGTACGTAACAACGAGTTCAACCACGAAAACCTACAAATTGGTATCAACGAAGCTCACGCCCTAGGCAAAAAGCTTTACGTGGTATGTAACATCCAACCGCACAACTCTAAGCTAAAAACCTTCATCCGCGACCTTAAGCCGGTTGTAGAGATGGGCCCTGACGCACTAATCATGTCTGACCCAGGTCTAATCATGATGGTTCGTGAAGCCTTCCCAGAAATGCCTATTCACCTGTCAGTTCAAGCGAACGCAGTAAACTGGGCAACGGTTAAGTTCTGGGCAGCAAACGGCGTTGAGCGTGTGATTGTATCTCGTGAGCTTTCTCTAGAAGAAATCGAAGAAATTCGTGAGCACTGCCCTGAAACTGAACTCGAAGTGTTCGTTCACGGCGCTCTATGTATGGCTTACTCTGGCCGCTGCCTACTTTCTGGCTACATCAACAAGCGAGACCCTAACCAAGGTACATGTACTAACGCATGTCGCTGGGAATACAAAGTTGAAGAAGGCAAAGAGAACGACACTGGCGACATCGTAGAGAAGTTTGACCCTGCAGAAGCGCAAGCGGTTGAAGTTCAGGATGAGCGCCCTGAAACAACTATCGGTCGTGGCAAACCAACAGATGAAGTAGTTCTGCTTTCTGAAGCGCACCGTCCAGAAGAGAAGATGGCGGCTTACGAAGATGAGCACGGCACTTACATCATGAACTCGAAAGACCTACGCGCTATCCAGCACGTTGAGCGTCTAACGAAGATGGGTGTTCACTCACTGAAGATCGAAGGCCGTACTAAATCTTTCTACTACTGTGCTCGTACTGCTCAAGTTTACCGTAAAGCGATTGATGACGCTGTTGCTGGCAAACCATTTGATGAGAGCCTAATGGGTACACTAGAGAGCCTAGCGCACCGCGGTTACACAGAAGGCTTCCTACGTCGTCACACGCACGATGCTTACCAAAACTACGACTACGGCTACTCAGTCTCTGACGCTCAGCAATTTGTTGGTGAATTCACTGGCAAACGCCGTGGTGACCTAGCGGAAGTTGAAGTGAAGAACAAATTCATTGTTGGTGACAGCCTTGAGCTAATGACGCCAAAAGGCAATGTTGTTTTCACACTTGAAGCAATGGAAAACCGTAAGTCAGAAGTTATCGACGACGCAAAAGGAAACGGCCACTTCGTATTCATTCCAGTTCCAGAAGATATGGACCTAGAATACGGCCTGTTAATGCGTAACCTAAATGACGGTCAGGATACCCGTAACCCTACAGGCAAATAAGCATGGCGTTACTGATAACCGATAAGTGCATCAACTGCGATATGTGTGACCCTGAATGTCCAAATGGGGCGATCACTATGGGTGACTCTATCTTCGAGATTGATCCAGCGCTTTGTACTGAGTGTAAAGGTCACTATGAAAAGCCAACGTGTCAGTCAGTATGTCCGATCACGAAGTGCATTATCACCGACCCAGACCATGTCGAGACTGAAGAAGAACTGCTAGAAAAGTTCGTCATCATTCAAGGCCTCGCTTAGTATCAGTCAATAAAAATGCCGCTCTCAATGAGCGGCATTTTTTATCAGAATCAAAAGCTTTTTAGCTGTTATCCAGTAATTGCTGGCACTGAACAGGCATCACTTTTACTTTTTTCTTTTTCGGTTTTACTGCAGCTACTTTCGGCGCGGCAGGCTTAGGTTGCGGCTTCCAACTCGCAAGTTCAGCTCCACATCCATCACCAATAGGCGGCGCGGCTTGTGGTTTACAATTTGTGCTCCCCTCTGGGCATTTCAAACGCACATGCATATGATAGTGATGCCCCCACCAAGGTCGAACCTTACGTAGCCACTCTCTATCTTGCTTTCCCTCGGTTGCACACAATTTCTCTTTAATCACTGGATGCACAAAAATACGCGCAACTTGTTGATCATTAGCCGCCATTTTCACCAACTTAAAATGGCGCTCATCCCAATTCCGCTTTAATAATTGATACTGCTTGAGGTCAACAACACTTAGTGGCGAAGGCTCAGCTAATTGCTGCTCTGATAATTCACTATCCGCAAGTTTTAACCAAATATCGATGTCTAAACCCGTTTGATGGCTAGAATGCCCTGAAGAGAATCGCCCACCTTGAGGCAAGGACATATCACCAATTAAAATACGAGTGTGAAGCTGTTTATAAGAGAGTGAAGCAAGACGTTCAATAAAGCTTACCGAGTTTGGGTGCCCGTAATAACGCGCTCTTTGGCTACGCAGTACTTGATAGCCTTCCCCTTCTAATGGCAGAGACGCAGCACCCGTCAGGCAACCATTAGCATAACTACCAATGGCTTGAGGCATTTGATTGGACGGCTTTGTGACTTGTTCCCACGGACTGGCAGAGACAGGCAAAACCATCACAGCAAGCGAGAAAACAACGCTAAAACCTAGCCATCCTTTGCAGTAGTTCATTCGTGTCTCCTCGTTTAGAAGCCTGTTTAGTAGTGCTCACCGTTGTCATAGTAAGCTGATGCATTTAAAGCGGTAAAAATCACTGCGACATCCACATCTTCACCAATGACACCACGAACCTGCTGAGTGATCACTTTAGCCACAGCATCTTGTTTCTCTTGGCCACGATCAAACCATAGCACTTCAACAAATGGGTAAGCCTGACTCACTTCACCCTCATGGAAAAAAGTCGTGTAGATATATTCAAACGTAAAGTCTTCTCGTGGACATTCCATGTACTGTTGAAGTTCATCAATCAATGGTTTAGACAGAGTTTGTACAGTTTGCGGTTCAACTGCACGAAAACGAAAATGTGGCATGCTTTGCTTCCTTTAATTATTTTATTTACCCATCATACCAAGTTCCTAACACTTGTCTGTATCAGATTAAACATGAGTAGAAGAACTGTAAATCAATGAGCAACCTCAGATTCAACGAACTCAATAGAAATCATCTCACCATCACTAATTAGTGTCGCTTTCCAACGCTCGCTAAACCACTCCATCACCCTTGGCGCGTGTTGTTGATAACGGTTGAGGAATAGCACTAATTGCTTATCAAGATCATTTATTTCTGCCTGTGTTTCAGCTTCAGCCAACGCTTGTGCTACCTGGAAAGTGTGTGTGTCTATCGTGACACGCTCCAGTTGAAAGCCATCTCGGCGTAAGTTCAATTGAAACTCTGACAGAGCGTATTGCGAATAAGGTTCATACAAGGTCAATGACATACCGTTAGAGTCATTGGTCAATTCAGCATAATAGCTCTGTTGATAATAGCTAAAGCCATCTCGGCACCATTTAGGGTCATCATTTTCAGAGCAAGGATACCACTCTCCACCTTGTGCTTGAGCAAGTAATTGCGTGGAAGAAAGTTGAGAAAAAGAGTGAAGAGATGCGCTCGCAAAAAACGCATTGCTGAATAAAAAAGCGCCTAAAAGTAAAATAAGCAGACGAAACATAATTTCCCTTTAAACAAAACAAAGCCGCTGACGAATCAGCGGCTTTCTATTTGACTTCAAATCAATGCACTATGGCATCTCATCGAACTCTGCACCTTCTTTCTCTACTTGAGGTGGCATTAGGTGTTCTTTAGTAATACCCAGTTTCAATGCTAGTGCTGACGCTACGTAGATCGAAGAGTAAGTACCAACCGTAATACCCAATAGAAGTGCGGTCGCGAAACCATGGATCATAGCACCACCCTGTGTAAACAGTGCAATAACTACGAATAAGGTCGTACCAGATGTAATCAATGTACGGCTCAATGTTTGCGTAATTGAGCTGTTCATGATGTCTGCTGGTTCACCTTTACGCATCTTACGGAAGTTTTCACGAATCCGGTCAAATACAACAATGGTATCGTTGAGCGAGTAACCGACAACGGTTAGAAGTGCCGCAACAATCGTTAGATCCACTTCTATTTGCATCATAGAGAATACGCCCAGTGTGATGATAACGTCGTGGGCAAGTGCCATTACAGCACCAGCAGCAAGACGCCATTCAAATCGCACTGATACGTAGATCAAGATACAGATAAGAGACACAAGGATTGCGAGACCACCCGCTTCAGTTAGCTCGTCACCCACGTTAGGACCAACGAACTCAATACGGCGCATCTCAACGCTTTCGCCAGTACCATCTTTGATTGCATTTAAGATCTGGTTACCCAGAGTCTCACCAGCAACGTCATCACGGGGACGTAAACGAACCATTACGTCACGAGCACTACCGAAGTTCTGCACCGTTGCATCACCAAAGCCTTCTGCTTCTAGCGCGCTACGGATGTCTTGTAGATTCGCTGGTTGCTCGAAACCGACTTCGATTAGCGTACCGCCTGTAAAATCTAGACCCCAGTTCAACCACTTGGTTGATAGAGTAAAGATTGAAGCACCAATCATCAGGATTGAGAAAACAAAGGCGAATTTTGACCAACGCATAAAGTCGATCATTTTGTCTGCTTTTAGAATCTGAAACATAATAATTCCTAGCCTTAGATCGACAATTTGTTAATGCGTTTACCACCGTATGCGAGGTTCACGATACAGCGTGTACCTACAATAGCAGTGAACATTGAAGTCAGAATACCGATAGACAGCGTTACCGCGAAGCCCTTAATCGCACCTGTACCGACAGCAAATAGAATAATTGCTGTGATAAGTGTGGTGATGTTCGCATCGGCGATAGTGCTGAATGCGTTTGCGTAACCTTGGTGAATCGCTTGCTGAGGACTGCGTCCATCACGTAGCTCTTCACGGATACGCTCGAAGATAAGCACGTTCGCATCGACCGCCATACCGACCGTCAAGACGATACCAGCAATACCAGGTAACGTCATCGTCGCCCCCGGAATCATCGACATCACACCAATGATCAGTACGAGGTTCGCCATCAGTGCCATATTGGCAATCAGACCAAACTTACGGTAGTAAACAAGGGTAAATAGCATTACCGCAACCATACCCCAGATCATCGCTTGGATACCCATATCGATGTTCTGCTGACCCATAGATGGACCAATAGTACGCTCTTCTACAATCGAGATAGGCGCAATAAGCGCACCTGCACGAAGTAGTAGCGCTAGGTTATGAGCTTCAGCCGCAGAATCGATACCCGTAATTCGGAAATTACGACCAAGAGCCGATTGAATCGTTGCTTGGTTGATCACTTCTTCATGCTTGTTCAGAATCACACGACCTTCAGGAGTACGACGACCACTGTCTTTGTACTCAGCAAAAACCGTTGCCATCAACTTACCAATGTTCTGACGAGAGAATGCAGACATCTTGTTACCACCTTCACTATCTAGTGAGATGTTAACTTGAGGACGACCATATTCATCTACGCTTGAACTCGCATCAGTAATGCTTGAACCACCGAGAATAACGCGCTTCTTAAGAACCACAGGACGACCATCGCGGTCTTGCTTGATTTCGCTACCTGGAGGCACTCTACCCGCAGCCGCAGCCGCAAGATCAGCGCTCGCATCCACTTCACGGAATTCTAGCGTTGCTGTCGCACCTAAGATTTCTTTCGCACGAGCTGTGTCTTGTACACCTGGTAGTTCAACAACAATACGGCTTGCACCTTGGCGTTGAACAAGAGGCTCAGCAACACCCAGTTCGTTTACGCGGTTACGCAGAATCGTGATGTTCTGTTCAACAGCGTAATTACGAATTTCAGTCAGTCGTTGCTCAGTAAAGGAAGCGGTAAGCACGAAACGGCCATCAGAGTCTGAATCAACGAAGATCATGTCTGGGTGGTTTCTTTCAAGAATGCGCTGAGCATCAGCTAGCTGCTCTTCGTTACGCAGTAGAACTTCTACCGCATCCTTACCTGAAGGACGAATAGCACGATAACGGATTTTTTCTTCACGGAGTTCACTTCGGAAAGCTTCTTCCTGTTGACCGACTAGTTTTTCCATCGCAGCGTCCATATCCACTTCCATCAAGAAGTGAACACCGCCACGAAGGTCAAGGCCTAGCTTCATTGGCGCAGCGCCAATAGACTCTAGCCAATCGGGTGTTGCAGGAGCAAGGTTCAGAGCAACAATCTTGTCTTTGCCAAGCGATTCAGAAATAACATCACGTGCACTGATTTGAGTATCAGTATCATTGAAACGTACGAGAATAGATCCATTTTCTAGAGCAATGGATTTATGAGATAAGCCCTGTTTATCAAGAGCTTTAGTGACAGAATCCAGCGTTGACATATCTACAGAGGCGCCACGCGCCCCTGTAACTTGAATAGCCGGATCTTCACCGTAGATATTTGGAAGTGCGTACAAAGCTGCGATAGCGATGGTAAACACCACCATCAGATACTTCCATAATGGATAGCGGTTTAGCACAGCGAGGATCCTTTAGCTGTTTTATAGAGACTTCAGCGTACCTTTTGGTAGCACTGCAGTAATGAAGTCTTTCTTGATAACAACTTCATTATTCGTGTTTAGCTCGATAGAAATGTAGTCATTCTCTTCAGAGATTTTAGTGATTTTACCCACTAGACCACCACTCGTTAGAACTTCATCACCTTTGCCCATAGAAGCCATAAGGTTTTTGTGCTCTTTTACACGCTTAGCTTGTGGACGGTAGATCATGAAGTAGAAGATCACCGCGAACATGCCTAGCATGATTAGCATTTCAAAACCGCCACCTGCTGGTGCGCCTTCTGCTGCTGCATGAGCTTGAGAAATAAACATTAAAACATCCTCTATTATTTTTTATTAATATCCAAGTTGGGCTTTCGCAATTTAGTTTCAAGTCTGAGAGTGACTAATAGAGATCACTCTCTCAAAAATAACGTGCGTTTGCCTACTTTATTAGCAAAAGCCTCTGGCAACATGCCAAAGGCTTCAATTCTTTATGCTTTGCTTAGTGGTGGCACTTCGCGGTCACGACGAGCGTAAAACTCTTGAACAAACTCATCGAAACGGTCTTCATCAATCGCCGTACGAATGCTTTCCATCAGACGCTGGTAGTAGCGTAAGTTGTGGATCGTATTCAGACGTGCGCCTAGAATTTCGTTACAACGCTCTAGGTGGTGAAGGTACGACTTCGAATAATTCTGACAAGTGTAACAGTCACAGTGTGGATCTAGTGGTGTTGTATCCGTTTTGTGTTTCGCATTACGGATCTTGATCACACCGCCAGTCACGAATAGGTGGCCATTACGTGCGTTACGCGTTGGCATCACACAGTCAAACATGTCGATACCACGGCGAACACCTTCAACTAAGTCTTCAGGTTTACCCACACCCATTAGGTAACGTGGCTTATCTTCAGGTAGCTGAGGACAAGTGTGTTCTAGGATGCGGTGCATGTCTTCTTTTGGCTCGCCAACTGCTAATCCACCAACAGCGTAACCATCAAAACCGATTTCAGTTAGGCCCTTAACCGACACATCACGCAGGTCTTCGTAAACGCCACCTTGAACGATACCGAATAGGTTGTTCGGGTTTTCAAGTTTATCGAAGTGATCACGTGAACGCTGCGCCCAACGTAAGGACATTTCCATCGATTTCTTTGCTTCATCGTGTGTCGCTGGGTATGGCGTACACTCGTCAAAGATCATAACGATGTCTGAACCTAGGTCTTTTTGGATTTCCATCGACTTCTCAGCGTCCATGAAGATCTTGTCACCATTTACTGGGTTACGGAAATGCACACCCTGTTCAGTGATAGTACGCATTTTACCTAGGCTAAATACTTGGAAACCGCCTGAATCGGTAAGAATAGGACCGTGCCAGTTCATGAAATCGTGCAGGTCGCCGTGCATTTTCATGATTTCTTGGCCAGGACGTAGCCATAGGTGGAATGTATTACCAAGAAGAATTTCAGCACCTGTGCCTTTTACTTCTTCAGGCGTCATACCTTTCACGGTACCGTAAGTACCTACTGGCATGAATGCTGGTGTTTGAACTGTGCCGCGTTCGAAGGTCAGTTGACCACGACGAGCAACACCGTCTTTCTTCTTAAGATCGAATTTTAACTTCACGAAGCCTCCGGTTGTCAGAGAAACAGTCTGACATTAAGTTCAGAGCTTTAAGCTCTATGAGGAGCGGTCGCCTTCCATGCGAGAGATAAGGTAGCCTTCTACCCTACTTCCTAGCTTACTGCTAGCACTCGTAAACCATAAATTGTAAAAAAGCTTACTAGCAAAACATTACGCTTTAAGAGTAAGGAAAGAGCGCGGAGCTTACGGATGTAAGTGAGCACTCTTGACGCAGCTATTGAAGCGTAAGATACAACTAGTCAGTTTTTTTCTTGATGAACATGGAATCACCATATGAGAAGAAACGGTACTTATTCTCTACAGCGTGCTTATAAGCGTTCATCGTATTTTCATAACCTGCGAATGCACTCACTAGCATGATCAGTGTTGATTCTGGCAGGTGGAAGTTAGTGATTAAGCAATCGACTAACTGATATTCGTAACCTGGAAAAATAAAGATTTCCGTATCACCAAAGAAAGGCACCAATTCAGTACCCTTTTTCAAGGCATCTTGCGCTGCACTCTCTAGTGAACGAACAGACGTTGTACCAACTGCGATAATGCGACCACCACGCGCTTTAGTTGCGTTGATCGCATCCACCACCTCTTGAGGCACTTCAACATACTCAGCATGCATGTGGTGCTCATCAATGTTATCGACTTTCACTGGTTGGAAAGTGCCGGCACCAACGTGCAAAGTAACATACGCAAACTCAGCACCTTTCGCTTTGATCTTCTCAAGTAAAGGTTCATCAAAGTGCAGACCCGCTGTTGGCGCAGCAACGGCGCCCGGTTTCGCATTATAAACCGTTTGGTAGCGCTCTTTATCTGAGTCTTCATCAGGGCGGTCAATATAAGGAGGAAGCGGCATGTGGCCGATCTCTTCCAATACAGCTAAAACGTTTTTCTCAGCGTTAAACTTCAGCTCAAACAGAGCATCATGACGCGCGACCATTTCAGCCGAGTACTCGTCATTTTCACCGATAAAGATAGTAGAACCTGGTTTTGGCGATTTAGAGCAACGCACGTGAGCCAAAATGCTCTTCTCATCCAATACGCGCTCGACCAACACTTCTAATTTGCCACCCGACTCTTTACGACCAAACATACGAGCAGGAATAACGCGAGTGTTATTAAACACAACCAAATCACCTGGTTGTACGTGCTCCAGTACATCGGTAAAAGTGCCATCTGCTAGCTCCCCACTGTTGCCATCTAGCTGTAATAAACGGCTAGCGGTACGCTCAGGCTGAGGATAACGAGCAATCAGCTCATCCGGTAAGTCAAAGTGGAAATCAGATACTTGCATGCTACTTGTCTTTTCTATGGTGAAAGTCGCCTTACTTAGTCGTAAGTCACGACGAGTTTTTCGCAGCCGACTAGTATATTGCGCGTGGTAGCAATAGCAAGAAAAGAGATGTGAATTATTGTAATCATTTGAGTAAAAGCGACGACCTATACGCGCTTTCAATTGGTTAAAATGACGACAGTTGATTTACCTCAAATAAATTGCGGTTATAGCCATAAAAACGCGTTTAGCTCTCAAACTCAGACAAAGAAAATCACTATATTTAAAGGGCAAAGAATAATAAATCAGGAGGCAGCCATGATTAAGGTCGAAGATATGATGACGCGTAGTCCGCATACGCTTCTTCGTTCTCACAACCTCGCCGATGCCAAAAGCATGATGGAAGCGCTCGACATCCGCCATGTACCCATCATAGATGCAGATAAAAAACTGCTCGGCGTCGTATCTCAGCGTGACGTTTTAGCCGCACAAGAATCCAGTTTACAAAAGTTACCCGAAAGCGAATCTTACACTCTCAATACACCGCTCTACGAAGTGATGAAAACCAGCATTATGTCCGTTTCACCACAAGCTGGCCTTAAAGAGAGTGCGATGTACATGCAAAAGCACAAAGTAGGTTGTTTACCAGTCGTTGCAAAAGGCGAACTGGTGGGCATCATCACTGACAGTGATTTTGTCTCGATAGCCATTACATTACTTGAGCTACAAGAGGAAGCTGAACCGGAAGAAATGGATTAGCCACTCCCATACATATCAACGCTAAGGACTGGGTTCCTTAGCGTTATTTTGAGCTATTGCGAAGAATCTCAGGACGACGAGAGATGAACTGAGTCTTAGGTGCATGCCGGATGACCAGTGTCGGTTCCAATAACCTAGCTTGAGGTAAGAACGCTCCTATCTGTATCGATTCCATCATCATATCGAATCCTAGCAGGGCGATTTGACGCATCGGCTGTTTCACACTGGAAAAGCCTAAAGACTGAGCAATAAAAGTATCGTCAAACCCGACAATATCCACTTTTTCAACCCATTGACTATCTACCGACTTTAGCCCATTAAATAAATGACTCGCCGAAATGTCATCAGAACAAAACACCGCTTCTAGAGGTGATGAGGTGTACACAATTTGCTGCTTAATATACTCCGCAAGCGACTCGGAGGTATAAGGTGCTAACACATGTTTTTTATCCAGAATGATCCCACGAGACTCTAGCTCAGCTTGGAATCCGATAAAGCGATCAGATTGGTTGTCACTGGCACCAATAAAACCAATACGCCGATATCCTTGCGTAGCAAAATGACGCGCAACTTGCTCTCCACCATGTTGATGGTGGGTACCTATGCTCATCACTGTTGGTGCGGTTGCCGTTAACAAAACCACTGGAAATGGTAAGTCGTCCAATGGTTCTAAATGCTCTTGTTTTAAAGATCGAGGTATAAGAAAAACACCATCGACTTTATGGTTAATACATTCAGAAAGAAACGTCTTCTCTAACTGTAGATTATTCCGACTATTAAACAGCAGTATGCTTCGCCCATGCTTATATGCCTCTTCCTCAAGAACATCCACCAGCTGAGTAAAGAATGGATTCGACATATTTCGAACAATGACAGCAAACAACTTGGTTGGTTTTTTACGCTTCGCAGGTGGTTTCTGATAGTTCAATGCCTCCATAGCACGAATCACAGACTGCTTCGCTTGCGCTGAAACACGTTCATTGCCATTCAGTACTCTTGATACCGTTGCAATTGAAACACCTGCGCGTTTAGCAACATCTCTTATAGTCATGCCCACTCATACCCTATAAACACCCAACAACCCCAATATATTAATGAAACCCATGTAACAAGACTTAGTGTTACATCACAAACGACTGCAGATTTAAGCTCTATTCGCTCAGAACATGGCGAGAAATCGCCATCGCTATTTTATCAAATCGACACCCTACTTATGATTTCAATCAAGCAAGATGATTAGGTAAGCCAAAGTGCAAGAACAAAAATATAAAACAATCAATTTAGCAACGGCTAGTGAGAAAGTTAAATTTAATGAAATTAAAAACTCATCAGAGTTAAGACCATTATTTCATATCACGCCACCTCACGGGTTATTAAATGATCCAAATGGTTTTTGCTTTTTCAATAATCAATACCACTTATTTTATCAATGGTTTCCATTTGGTACCTACCATGGAATGAAACATTGGATGCATTTAACGTCTAGTGATCTTTTAAATTGGCAGCAGCATGGATCAAAAATAACACCAACAGAAAACTATGAATCTCATGGTGCATATTCTGGCGGAGCATTGGTAGAAAATAATAATGCCTATTTATTCTATACTGGAAACATTAAAAATGAATCTGGTCGAGATGCAAATCAATGTCTGGCACTACTCGATGAGACAAACACCGTCACCAAATACAGTGCAAACCCCATCATTAAATCGGTACCTCAAGGTTATACCGGTCATGTTCGTGATCCAAAAATAGTTAAGCACAATGACAACTATTACATGCTACTTGGTGCGCAGCGTGAAGCGGACCTATCTGGCGTGATCATCATTTATCAATCTAAAAACATGCTCAATTGGGAGTTTAAAGGTGAGCTAAACCTTCAATACGATGATGAGTTTTTAACAGGTTACATGTTCGAATGCCCTGATTTGTTAAGGGTTGACGGCCATGATGTTTTGATTTTCTCACCACAAGGAACTGAAGCAGACGGCAGTCGATTCCACAATCGATTTAACGTTATTTATTGTTTAGGCACCATCAACTTCGAGCAACTGACTTTTAAAATTGAACACTGGGATGAATTAGATCGCGGGTTTGACTTTTACGCCCCACAAACCATGGCGAATACGCCTAACGAGCAAACACTGATTGCATGGGCGGGTACAGATGAAGACTTACCAAGCCGCCATTTTGGCTGGGTGAACTGTTTAACATTGCCTAGAACACTATCCGTTATCAACCATCGTTTATATCAGCAACCAAAAATCTTAGAGTCTGATTCTTTCAATAAAATTGATTTTAAGAAAAACAAAAATAACTTTCCTATTAATTTAGAACAACTCTCCTTTTCACTAGAAATAGAAAATACAAATATAAACATTTCCTTATCCACACAAAATAAACATTTAACTGTTTCAATTCTTGATAGGGAAGTTTATTTAGATCGAAGCCAATACAATCACCACCCCGATGATTGGCAATATGGAAACATCCGATACCACAAAACAGATTACGACATTGAGAATATTAAAGTTGTATGTGACCAAAGCATCCTTGAAATATACCTCAACCATGGACGAGATGTATTTACTTGTTTGTTCTTCCCAGAAAACGAAGAGCACAAGTTAAATATATCGCGAGAAGAAGATACCGAAATGGATATCAAACTTAACTACCTTACAATATAATAAAATGGTGAACAGAATGAATTATGACGCTACCGTAAATGAGATACTCGAGAGTATCGGGGGATTAGAGAACATACGTAACGCAGAGCACTGCGCTACCCGTCTACGCCTAATTCTCAAAGATAATGACAAAGTCAATTCAGACAGAGCTAAAGAGATCAAACAGATCAGTGGCTATTTTTACCAATCTGGCCAGCACCAATTTATCATCGGGACGGGCAACGTCTCTCATGTTTATGAATCACTAAAACGCGCATTGGGTGGCGATCTTGATAATTCAGATTTTAAACAAGATGCTTTTGCTGATATGACCGTAAGTCAAAAGGTAGTCCGCACTCTCGCCGATATCTTGATCCCGCTGATCCCGGCTTTGGTTACCACCGGTTTGCTGATGGGTTTGCGCGGTATGATGCTGCACTCTGGCGTTGAGTTTTCTCCTGAAACTCTTGCTCTATTTAGCATGCTAACCGACACCGCTTTTGCCTTCTTACCAGTTCTGATCGCCTACTCTGCAGCGAAGAAATTCGGTGGCAATGCCATTATCGCCATTGTGGTGGGTTTGATGATGGTTGCACCGCAACTGCCGAATGCTTGGGTAGTAGCCAATGGTGGCGCAGATCCAATGATGGTCAACCTTCTGGGAATTAACTTCCCATTAGTGGGCTACCAAGGCACGGTACTCCCTGCTATTTTTGCTGGTTGGTTCGTCTCATATTTAGAGCGCAACCTGCGCCGCTTTATCCCAGCAAGCATGGACCTAGTCTTCACGCCATTTTTAACCATTACGATTGCCGTATTTGTCATCTTGTTTGGCTTTGGTCCTATTCTACAAAGCATTGAACACGGTTGTACGGCTTTGGTTCGAATGGCGCTCGACTTGCCACTTGGTATTGGTTATATCCTTTACGGCGCTGTACAACAGATGATCGTTATTACCGGCTTACATCATGCGCTTGGTGTTATTGAGATTGGCTTGTTAAACGAAACTGGCGTAAACCCACTGCAACCTCTAGGTACAGCATCAATGGCAGGACAATTTGGCGCAGCCATCGCCGTTGCGACGCTACTGAAAGACAAACTAAAAAAAGGTAACGCTTATAGCGCTTCAATGTCGACACTATTTGGTATCACAGAACCACTTCTGTTTGGCGTGAACTTACAATATGGCAAAGTCTTTCTCTTTGGTATGGTCGGCGGTGCCGTCGGTGGATTTGTCACTTACGTACTTAACATCAGCGCAACCGGTATGGGCATTACCTTTATTCCGGGTATTCTCCTTTACTCACAATCACTCACAGCAGTCATTGGCTACCTAACTGTTATCGCCAGTGCATTTACCACGGCATTTATTCTCACTCGAATCTATAACCCCGTTAAAAACGCCTAACCTATTTGGTGGGTGATTTGCTCCCCCCTAGGCAGACCACCCACTTCCCACCGTTCATGCTCCGGTGGGTTTCTTTATGAGGAAACAACGATGAATAAAGTATGGCTAACTGGTGATGCTGTCGTGGATTTAATCCCGGAAACAAATTCCACCTACCTCAAATGCCCTGGTGGCGCACCAGCTAATGTCGCAGTTGGTATTGCCCGTTTATCTGGCCAATGTCATTTTTTTGGTCGAGTCGGTAACGATCCACTTGGGCGATTTATATCAGAAGTTTTAGCAGCGGAACGTGTGGATACCACTTACCTGAAACGAGATGATCAGCAACGTACTTCCACCGTATTGGTCGATCTTGACCGTGAAGGAGAGCGGACCTTTACCTTCATGGTAAAACCGAGCGCAGACCAATTCATGACAGAAGATGACATACCCACCTTCAATAAAGGCGAATGGCTCCACTGCTGTTCTATCGCATTGGCAAATGAGCCAAGTAGAAACGCGACACTAAAAGCGCTTAAATCAATCAAGTCAGTAGGCGGATATGTAAGCTTTGACCCCAACCTAAGAGAAGAGGTTTGGCAAGATCCGGAACAGATTCGTACCGTTGTCATGCAAGCGATAAGGCTCGCCGACGTCATAAAGTTTTCTGAAGAAGAGCTGCTCTTTTTAACAGAATGCGACACGTTAGAATCTGGACTCTTGGCACTAGAGCCATTACGAATTCCACTCATTTTAGTCACTCTAGGAGCAAATGGCTCAATGATGATTGTCGAAGGACAACGCGAGCACATTCCTAGTCAAAAAGTTCAGGCCATTGATACAACTGGCGCGGGAGATGCGTTTGTATCAGGTTTACTCGCATATCTATCTCAATACGAAGAGTGGTTTCAGCGAGAAATTATTCGACATGCGGTTCGTTGGGGCAATGGATGTGGAGCCCTTGCAACAACCCAAAAAGGCGCAATGACAGCCCTACCCGATAAAAAGTCCTTATTGGAGTTTTTAAATTAACTCTCAACAAAAACGAAATTAGCCTAATGGTGTCAATGTGTTAGGCTGATTTCTGTTTCCTTAATTCAAAAATAACATCCTCTTTTATTTTGAGCCTATTAATATTCACTGCTTTCCTGCAAATCAAAAAATAGCGGTTATAATTTAGTTACAATTATATAAACAGACTCCGTCAGTTCGCCTTTACTCGCCGAAAAATTCTAAATCAGGACTTGGATATGAGCTTAAAAAAATTATTAACACTAGGGTTTGGCGTTATTTTGGCCCTTATTTTGGTCATTTCTGTTGTTGCTTCATTTCGCTTCTATCAATCAAGTGGTGGATTTAACACTTATCGAGGTCTAGCACTTACCAGTGTGTCAACGGGTCGTATTCAGGCCAATATTTTAGAAGCACGTTTAGCCGCATTGAAATACATAAAAACCAATAGTGAAGCCAATATTGCTACCCTAAACAAACGAATCACTACATCCATCAGTTTAATAGAACAAGTATTGGATTCTCATCTTGATGATAGCCACAAATCTGATTTCATCACGATTGAAAACCAGTTACAGCAATATCAACAAGGTTTTAACCAGGTTATTCAGCTCGTCAACCAGAGACATCTCTTAGTTAAAGAGCAGTTGGATCCTGCGGGTTTACAAATGCGAAAATCCGTTACCAATATCATGAACCAATCAGCTGCCGAAGATGATCTAGATGTCGCCGTCAGCGCCGGTACTCTCCAGCAGCACCTGCTACTCGCTCGTTTATATGCATCAAAATTTCTCACCAGTAATGCCGCAGCCGATGCTCAACGCGCAGAACAAGAGTTTGATCTAGTGGCTCAACTCGCAGATAAAGTCGATAGCCAACTTATGTCTGCTCAGCAGAAGAAATACCTCAATACCTTTGATAAAGCGTTTACGCAATACCGCACAACTTTTGCTAGCGTGGTTCAAACCATTAACAAGAGAAACGGTATCATCTCAGGCACCCTTGACGTAATGGGGGCTTCCGCAGCAAAAACCATCGAAGAAATTAAACTCTCCACCAAAGCCAAGCAAGATACCGTGGGACCAGAGATGGTCGATCGCTTTAGTAGTGCTCAAGTTGTTCTAAGTCTTCTTTCTGCCGTGGTGATTGTTATTGCTCTCGTCATTGCAGTGATGATCTATCGTAGCGTCTTGAAAGTTGTGGGCGGTGAACCAAGCTTGATTCAAGAGATTGTGGCCGATGTCGCTTCCGGTAACCTGACCTCTCAAGTCTCAGAAACCGGTAAAGAAACAGGTATCTACGCCAATATTCTACAAATGCGTACCGAGCTGCGACGTATCATTGATGGATTTCATCAAATCTCAGACAATGTTTCCTCTTCATCGGTTCAACTAAATGGCGTAATGAGCAATACGGAGAGCAATGCACAGCAAGAGTTGAGTCAGGTTGAGCAAATTGCTACGGCCATCAACGAACTTTCCAGCACCGCCTCTGAAGTAAGCCAAAACGCCGCCAATGCTGAGAGTGCTGCTAGTGACGCAACCAATAATGTTGTAGAAGGCGGACGTATACTCGACTCCTCAGATGAAATATCACGTAAAGTGGATAGCTCCATTGAAGAGACCTCCAAAATCGTTAATCAACTGCAAGAGTACTCAGTTGAAATCGGCACTGTGGTTGAAGTGATCAATTCAATTTCAGAGCAAACGAATCTACTTGCTTTGAACGCCGCGATTGAGGCAGCTCGTGCAGGTGAACAAGGTCGTGGATTTGCGGTGGTTGCTGATGAGGTTCGTTCTTTAGCGGCGAAGACACAACAATCAACCGTCGATATTCAAGAGATCATTTCGCGCTTGCAAGCTCAAGCCAAAGATGCAAATCATTATATGCAGTCTAATTTGACGCTAGCGGAAGACTCTCGCAAGTACAGTGAGCAGTTACGTTCATCTTTCTCTTCAATCACCGAGTCTGTTTCATTGATTTCAGATATGAACACACAAGTAGCTACCGCTTCTGAAGAGCAATCTGGCGTAACCCATGACATCTCTGAAAACGTGTCGCAAGCCTTTGACTTAGTGAATAAAAACGTTGCGGGCATTCAGGAGAGCAAGCTAGCGAGTGATGAGTTATCTAATTTGGCAACAAAACAAAAAGAACTTCTGAGCTTCTTTAAGCTTTAATCAACCTTTCTCATCAAATGCGTTACTAATAGAGTCACCGCTCACTGCGGTGGCTTTTTTATTGAATAAAGTGGATCAGTACCAAACAAAAAAGAGCGGCCTGCGCCGCTCAAAAACATGTCAAAGTTTATGCCTAAAACAGAATATCTACACCGAAAGGCGAGTGAGTTAATGCCTGACTCTTAACTCACTCACGGGGTGCTAATGGCTAAGGGATTAAAATTGGTCTTCTTCGGTTGAACCCGTCAACGCCGTTACTGAAGAGTTACCACCTTGAATCGTGTTGGTCATCTTATCAAAGTAACCTGTACCCACTTCTTGTTGGTGAGCAACGAAGGTGTAACCTTTTTCAGCCGCTTGGAACTCAGGGCGTTGTACTTTCTCAACATAGTGACGCATGCCTTCACCTTGTGCGTAATCGTGCGCAAGTTCGAACATGTTGAACCACATATTGTGAATACCTGCTAGCGTGATGAACTGGTACTTGTAACCCATGTCAGACAGCGCTTGCTGGAACTTAGCAATCGTCTCTGCATCTAGGTTTTTCTCCCAGTTGAACGACGGTGAACAGTTGTATGCTAGCAGTTGACCTGGGTATTCCGCATGGATAGCTTCCGCAAACTTACGTGCTTCTTCTAAACATGGCGTTGCCGTTTCACACCAGATAAGGTCAGCGTATGGTGCGTATGCTAGACCACGAGAGATAGCTTGGTCGATACCAGCGCGAACACGGTAGAAACCTTCTTGCGTGCGTTCACCTTCGATAAAATCTGCATCATATGAATCACAATCTGATGTAATTAGGTCTGCCGCGTTTGCATCTGTACGAGCAATAACCAGTGTCGTTGTGCCTGAAACATCTGCAGCTAAACGAGCGGCGACTAGCTTTTGAACGGCTTCTTGAGTTGGAACCAGTACTTTACCGCCCATGTGGCCACATTTCTTCACTGAAGCTAATTGGTCTTCGAAGTGAACACCAGCTGCGCCCGCATCAATCATCGACTTCATTAGTTCGTATGCATTCAATACACCACCAAAGCCTGCTTCAGCATCTGCTACGATTGGTAGGAAGTAATCGATACCACCTTCAGACTCTGGCGACTTACCATTTGACCACTGAATTTGGTCAGCTCGACGGAATGAGTTATTGATACGCTTAACCACTGAAGGAACAGAATCTACAGGATATAGTGATTGGTCAGGGTACATAGTTGAAGCAGTGTTGTTATCTGCCGCTACCTGCCAGCCTGAAAGGTAAATCGCTTCGATGCCCGCTTTCGCTTGCTGTACAGCTTGACCACCCGTTAGAGCACCCAAGCAGTTTACGTAACCTTTTTTCGCATCACCGTTGACCAGTGACCATAGCTTGTCTGCACCACGCTGCGCGATAGTATTCGCTGGCACCATAGAGCCTCGTAGTTCTACTACTTCTTCTGCTGTGTAAGGACGCTTTACGTTCTTCCAGCGTGGGTTCGTTGCCCAATCTTTTTCCAGAGCTTCGATTTGTTGGCGGCGAGTTAAGTTAGTCATCGGTCTATCCCTCTTTTGATGAGCACTTCTATTCAATAATTTGAGTGCTATGTTTTTTTCATCTTTGGCAGTACATCCATCTCCGCCGCAGAAAATTCACGTTATTGTTTGTTTTTGTCGTCATTCTCTAAAGTGAGGATGACAGAGTTCTTTAATCCAAGTAGTCGTAACCTGGAATGGTTAAGAAATTGGTTAATTCATCACTGGTAGTCAGCTTCGCCATTAATTTAGCGGCTTCTTCAAATCGACCGTCGTTATAACGCTCCTGACCCACTTCCTGTTTTACGACTTCTATCTCTTCAGACAGATAGAGCTCAAACAGTTCGTTGGTAACGGTTTGACCGTTATCGAGCGCTTTGCCGTGTTGAATCCATTGCCAGATAGAAGCCCGAGAAATCTCTGCCGTTGCGGCATCTTCCATCAAGCCGTAAATCGGTACACACCCATTGCCAGAGATCCACGCTTCTATGTATTGCAGCGCAACGCGAATGTTATGACGCATGCCTTGTTCAGTGATGGCTCCATCGCATGGTGCAAGTAAGTCTTCTGCTGTCACTGGCGCATCTTGACTTCGCGACACATTAAGCTGATTACTACGCTCACCTAACGCTTGGTCAAACACTGCTAATGCCGTGTCTGCAAGGCCTGGGTGTGCAACCCAAGTACCATCATGACCGTTGCTTGATTCCAGTGACTTATCGTTATAAACCTTATCAAGCACTTGCTGGTTGGTTTGTGGGTCTTTCGCTGGGATGAAGGCGGCCATACCTCCCATAGCGAAAGCCCCACGCTTGTGACAAGTTCGGACAAGTAAACGCGAGTACGCATTTAGGAACGGCTTATCCATTGTCACCACCTGACGATCCGGCAGCACGCGATCGGGGTGTTTTTTCAACGTTTTAATGTAGCTAAAGATGTAGTCCCAACGGCCACAATTGAGGCCAACGATGTGCTCTTTAAGTGAGAACAGAATCTCGTCCATTTCAAACACGGCTGGCAAGGTTTCAATCAGAACCGTCGCTTTAATCGTGCCCGTATCTAAGCCAAAGTAGTCTTCGGTAAAGTGGAATACTCTGCTCCACCACTGAGCTTCTGTATAGGACTGCAACTTAGGAATATAAAAATAGGGACCACTGCCTTTTTTCAATAACGCTCTGTAGTTGTTGTAGAAATACAAAGCAAAATCAAACAGGGCCCCTGGGATAATCTGACCGTTAAATGTCACGTGTTTTTCTTTTAGATGTAGGCCACGAACTCGGCAGATTAAAACCGCTGGATCATCTTCCAGCGCATAGTGCTTGCCATTCACCGGGTTGGTATATGAGATGGTTTCTTCAACGGCATCACGCAAGTTGATTTGACCATCCAGCACTTTATTCCAAGCGGGTGCCATTGAATCTTCAAAATCAGCCATGAACACTTTAACGTTCGCATTCAGAGCGTTAATCACCATTTTTCGGTCTGTTGGACCAGTGATTTCTACGCGGCGATCTTGTAGATCTTGAGGTATCCCTTGGATCTTCCAGCTTCCTTCTCGGATATCTTGCGTATCCTCTAAAAAGTCCGGCAGCTCACCAGCATCTATAGACGCTTGCTTCTCTTCTCGAGCAGCAAGCAAACCATCAATGTCACTAGCAAACTGTTCACACAGAAGAGATAAAAAGGTTTGGGCTTCAACAGGGAAAATCGCTTGATGTTCTGGCGAAAGGGTACCAGTGACTTCAAGCTTACCTTCGTTAAGAAGGCTTTCTTGGGCTTCTGTTGTTGTTTTTTCTCTATCTGGTGTGTTGGCAAGCATATTCAATTCCTTTCAAGCATATTTTTATTCCGGATTACATTTGTAAGTATCAAACAACAATCAAACATCCAAATTAATTGCTATTGATTCCGGTTTTATCTGTGTCTTGGCTCTACTTTCGCCAACCTTGAATTGGTTTGCAATCTAGACATAAGTCTTATGAGGCCTGTATTTAAGCTATACCAATAAACGTTAGAGTAAAAGACCTAAAGTAAACAAAACGTTAAATTCAAAGTTTTGTTCCGTGGCTCGCAAGTTGTTGATTTTGATCACCATTACGTAACCACTTACGTAATTAAATTACAGTGAAATTAAGTATGTAAAACCGTTTCAAACGCACGTTTGATTTCAAAAGAGGGGGTTAAGCCCCTTTAGAAATAAGGCTTAAAAGAGATATGCAACTACAAGGTTAAACGGTGGGTATTTTTTTTACTGTAAAATTCACATTGTGAAATTTCACAATTTAATGAAAGCTTCATCAAAATTTCTTTGTAAAATTTTACAAGTTAAAGTTCACCAGCAGAATAAAATGCTAAAAAGCACACTAAAACTAGTGTGCTTTTTAAAGAGGTTCTATCAATCTAGGCTAATACTTATCGCTAAAGTAGCTCTGACACCACTTCTGCTAATTGATTAAAAGTGTTTACACGAGATGAACTTGGTCGCCAAACCAAGCCGATATGACGGTGCGCTTGTTGTCCAGGGGCATCGACAATGACCAGATTTTGATTTTCAATCAAACCATGATCAATCGCCATCTGAGGAATAAATGTTGTTCCCATACCATTCGCTACCATTTGAACTAGCGTATGTAGGCTTGTTGCGGAAAACGGATTAATCTTCTCTTTTTCAGTTAACTGACAAGCTGATACGGCGTGCTCCGTCAAACAGTGCTCTTTCTCTAATAAAAAGACAAACTCATTAGGTAGGTCAGAATAATTGATCGGCGTTCGAATCGCATCCGCTTGATTTTGACTAATGATCATTCGAAATGGATCATTACCAACAATCCGACTGTCCATACCATCAATATCTACGGGTAACGCTAGAATAAGGACATCAAGATCACCGTTGCGTAGTGCCGCTAACAAATTTGTGGTGGTGTCTTCTCTCAATAAGAGGTTGAGCAGGGGAAAACGCTGATTCACTTCCTGAACTAAATCGCACAAAAGAAAAGGAGCAATAGTAGGAATACAACCGACTCTTAGCTGCCCTTCCATCTCTTCACCTTGGCAAAGTCGACCTAATTCAACTAAGTCTTGTCCTTTGGCTAATAATTCGCGTCCTTGCTGAACAACAAGCTCACCAGCTTGAGTAAAAACTAACGGGCTTTTCTTATCCTTCTTTTCATATAGAGGGCAACCAATCAACTCTTCCAGATTCTGAATACCTTTACTTAAGGTCGATTGGCTTACAAAGCACTTTTCAGCCGCTTCACTGAAATGACGCGTTTCGTGTAAGGTAATGAGGTAATGTAACTGTTTAAGACTAGGCCACTTATTCATAGAACTATTTATATCTACCAATCAGAAGTTGACCAAGTTAATGAAATCAGACTTATCGCTTTTTTCGATTAACTTAATCTATTTAATTCGCTTTTTTCCATACTACAATCTGTACTATAGTTTGTCCCGTACAAACAAGGACCAAACCAAAATAACTGTTTCAGGTTTGGAACTAACCATAATTTTTAGGAGCAAAAAAATGGTACTAGTAGGTCGTCAAGCCCCAGATTTTACTGCTGCAGCTGTTCTAGGTAACGGTGAGATCGTTGATAACTTCAACTTCGCAGAATTCACTAAAGGTAAGAAAGCGGTTGTTTTCTTCTACCCACTAGATTTCACGTTTGTTTGCCCATCTGAGCTAATCGCTTTCGACAACCGTCTAGCTGATTTCCAAGCTAAAGGTGTTGAAGTAATCGGTGTTTCTATCGATTCTCAGTTCTCTCACAACGCATGGCGTAACACTGCTATCGAAGATGGCGGTATCGGTCAAGTTAAGTACCCACTAGTTGCTGACGTTAAGCACGAAATCTGCAAAGCGTACGACGTTGAGCACCCAGAAGCAGGCGTTGCTTTCCGTGGTTCTTTCCTAATCGACGAAGATGGCCTAGTACGTCACCAAGTTGTTAACGACCTACCACTAGGCCGTAACATCGACGAAATGCTACGCATGGTTGACGCTCTTAACTTCCACCAGAAGCACGGCGAAGTATGTCCTGCACAGTGGGAAGAAGGTAAAGCAGGTATGGACGCATCTCCAAAAGGTGTTGCAGCGTTCCTATCTGAGCACGCAGAAGACCTAAGCAAGTAATTACCTTGCTTAACATGCACCTCAGCTCAAAGGGTGTGGATGGTTGGACGATATAAAGCTAAAAGCATAAGCGCGAAAAGCGCAACGCCAATCAGTTATAAGTAAAGTCTTAATAAAAAGCCCGAAGCACTGCTTCGGGCTTTTTTATACCCAGGCAAATTAGACGCTATATACATAAAAAGACAACATATCGCTAAAGAGACAAAAAATATCGGCTTACGGACTTTCTCTAATTCTGCTCTTTAAAGTCGAACACGCTCTCTTTATGATGACTTTAACTTAATATTTGGAAGCGCAAGCAGCGCTTTCTATACGAACACAACATGGAGATTCAACATGGCTTACTTTTCTCTTGCCTTTGGTAGTGCAACGAAAAACCGCGACGGCAAAATCATTGAAGCGTTTTTCCCAAACCCAGTGCTTAACCCAGCAGACGCTCTAGTAGAAGCAGTAGCAAAAGTTGCAGGCTACGAGCAAGGTAACCAAGCTATCGAAATCTCTGCTGCGCAAAGTGCAGAATTAGCAGTAGCATTCGAAGCAAACGGCGATGCAGCAAACGCGTCATTTGCAGCTAAAGCAGCAGAATCTGCGCAGCCACTTGTTCTTGTTGTTCTTGCGACTGATGAGAAACCAGCATCGGTTGCTGAAGGCTTCCTTAAGCTACAACTGATCTCTAACCGCCTAGTTCAACCACATGGCACTGTACTAGACGGCATCTTCGGCCTATTACACAACATTGCTTGGACAAACGAAGGCCCTATCGATCTTCCTGAACTGGCTGATCGCCAAATTGAAGCTCGCCTTGCAGGTCGTGCGCTAAGCGTAGATTGCGTAGACAAATTCCCTAAAATGGTGGACTACGTGGTACCAACAGGTGTTCGTATCGCTGATACGTCACGCGTTCGCCTTGGTGCACACGTGGGTGAAGGCACGACGGTTATGCACGAAGGCTTCATCAACTTCAACGCGGGTACCACTGGCGTAAGCATGGTTGAAGGCCGTATCTCTGCTGGTGTAGTTGTGGGTAACGGCTCAGACATCGGCGGTGGCGCTTCTATCATGGGTACGCTATCAGGTGGTGGTACTGTTGTTGTTTCTATCGGTGAAAACTCACTACTAGGTGCTAACGCAGGTCTTGGTTTCCCACTAGGTGATCGCTGTACTGTTGAGTCTGGTCTGTATGTAACGGCTGGCTCTAAAGTGCGCATGATTGCTGAAGGCCAAGAAGTTGAAGTCGTTAAAGCACGCGACCTAGCTGGCGTTTCTGACCTTCTATTCCGTCGCAACTCAGTGACTGGTCAGATTGAATGTCTTGCGAACAAGACTGCAGTTGAGCTAAACAGCGAACTGCACAGCAACAACTAATCTCGATTAATTTGAGAATCAAGCCGAGCCATATGGTTCGGCTTTTTTGTATCAATACTTTTTACTCGCAATCGACCATCATTTACCGGCTTGCCTTGACTCGATTCAACATGGATCGCACGCTACCAAGCGCAATCAGTTTATGAAATGGAATAATAACAAGCAGGTAAAGGTATCCTATCCAACTGTATGTATTGACCAAAGTCGAAAGCGTAAACTGGCCTGGTGCATGTTTAACGACGGAAAGTGACACCTGCATATGCTTGTCTTGGGTGGTACAAATGATCTCATCGTCAGTCATCATTTCAACCTTATGAAGCCCTACCCCCTGCCCGTGTTGTAAATCTTCAACACTCAGTTCAATTTTACTTGCAGAAATAGCAAAGCCCAACGGCGCTACCAGCCGATTCCTTAATGCCATAAGCTTTTGAACAATTAGTGGCAAGTGACCAAATACATCAATATAAACTTGACTCGGTGAACGTTGTTGATCAGAGATTTCAAAACTTAAAGCATCACTAAAGCCTCGTCTCCGTTGACGTCCTTTTAATCCACTTGTGTCCGGTATTCCGCCAGTCTGAATTCTACTCATAGCATCTCCTTGAACAGCTTTTTCAATTCACCCCTAACTTCAGCGCCACCAATAACAGCTAAAAACAGCAGAGCACCAGGTACTAAAACTATCATCAATATAGGCCTCAACACGTAGCTAAAGCAGAGCAAAGCTGGGACAAATATCAACCACCGACATAAAAACAGTACAACTTCACGAACCAAATATTCCATCACTAACCTTCCATCTCTAGTTTTTAAAATAATGAGCACGCTCAATTTTATAAATGAGCGCGCTCAATTTGTCAATAAACCAGTGGAGGAGTATTATTCAGATAGAAATGTTTTTGATGAGAACGGCATGAACAAAAGAGAACAAACTCGTGAGCGAATTTTAGTTGCAGCTTGGCAACTGTTTGAAACACAAGGCTACCAAGAAACGTCGACTCGCCAAATCGCCCGCCAAGCTGGCGTAGCTGATGGAACTGTATTTAGCCACTTTGAAACAAAGCTAACCATTCTTCGTGAAGGGATGCTAAATCAACTTGCCGCGCTTTCTCTGCAATCAAAACAACAGGTGGGTTCATCGGCAGACGATGCGTTGAAATTGGGTATGCAGTTTGCCAACACCTATTACGGCTATTACTTTTCCAACATTAATTTAAGCCGTGCGCTACTTAAAGAAGTCATCTGGGATATGGACTATTATCAATCCTTTAATCAGGCTCTATTTGATACGTCGAACTTACCATCAAACATAGTTGAAAAGATGCCATTAATCTTAGACTGCTACTTTATGACTTTAATTATCCACCTAAGTCGTTCTGAACCAAGCCTTGAACTGGCCTTACAAGAACTTGAACAGAAGTATAAACGCTTAATTTCATAAAATGGGTTCGAACGCGCATTCACTATAGAGAATTCATTACTTTCGATTAACAACTAATTTAACGTTTTATTGACATTTTTATGCTCGAACGCTCATTTTGAGCGTTTTTTTGTTTTCGGATTAAATTTTGTATGGAGAATGAAATCTGAGATCGAAAAACTCTCGCACCAAAAATGCCCTTATTGATTCAATTAACTAAAATAGAAATAAGCGACCACAAGGATTCTTACCATGACTGAGCAAAAGTACATCGTTGCCTTAGACCAAGGCACCACCAGCTCTCGCGCAGTGATCTTAGACCATGACGCGAACATCGTAAGTATATCGCAGCGTGAGTTTACTCAAATCTACCCTCAATCTGGCTGGGTTGAACATGACCCACTAGAAATTTGGGCAACACAAAGCTCAACCTTCATAGAAACCCTTGCTAAGTCAGGGATCAGCAGTGACCAACTAGCAGCTATCGGCATCACCAATCAGCGTGAAACAACCATTGTTTGGAACAAAGAAACGGGGAAACCTGTATACAATGCAATTGTTTGGCAATGTCGTCGCACAGCAGAAATATGTGAAGAGTTAAAAGCGAGGGGGTTAGAAGAGTATGTTCGTGAAAACACAGGCTTGGTACTCGATCCTTACTTTTCAGGCACTAAGGTTAAATGGATCCTAGACAATGTAGACGGGGCTCGCGAGGATGCGGATGCGGGTAAATTGCTCTTTGGTACTGTCGATACCTGGCTAGTCTGGAAGATGACACAAGGCCGTGTTCATGTAACGGACTACACCAATGCATCCCGCACCATGCTGTTTAATATCAACACTCTATCTTGGGATCAAAAACTGCTCGATGAAATGGGCATACCCGCTTCGATGATGCCTGAAGTGAAACGCTCATCAGAGGTTTATGGCCAAACCAATATTGGTGGTAAAGGCGGAACCCGTATTCCTATTGCAGGTATTGCAGGTGATCAACAAGCAGCGCTGTATGGCCAAATGTGTGTTGAAGCAGGTCAAGCTAAAAACACCTATGGCACCGGTTGCTTCCTACTCATGAACACTGGCCAAGAAAAGGTCACCTCTACGCACGGCTTGTTAACCACACTAGCCTGTGGGCCAACTGGAGAACCAGCATACGCGCTTGAGGGCGCAGTCTTCATGGGCGGCGCTTCCATTCAGTGGCTGCGAGACGAAATGAAGCTTCTCGCTGATGCGAAAGACTCTGAATATTTCGCGACTAAAGTCGAGTCATCCAATGGCGTTTATGTCGTTCCGGCCTTTACTGGTTTGGGTGCTCCATACTGGGACGCCTACGCGCGCGGAACGATTGTTGGCTTAACCCGTGGTGTCAGTTCAAATCATATCATTCGCGCCACCTTAGAAGGCATCGCTTATCAAACCCGCGATGTACTGGATGCAATGCAGGCGGACTCAGGGATCAAACTGGCTAATTTACGTGTCGATGGCGGAGCAGTAGCCAATAACTTCTTAATGCAGTTTCAGTCTGATGTACTTGATACCGAAGTACATCGACCTCAAGTAACTGAAGTCACCGCACTCGGCGCAGCCTATCTAGCAGGGCTTGCGGTAGGCTACTGGGATAGTGTTGATGAGTTAAAAAACAAGGCAGTCCTCGATCGCACTTTTGCTCCTCACCATGATGAAGACAAACGTCAGCGTCGTTATAAGGGCTGGAAGAGAGCGGTCAAATGTGCCCAAGTTTGGGCTGAGATGCACACTGAAGACGATTAAACCTCCACAGTTAAAATCATAAAGAGCGCGTCTATTCGCGCTCTTTTTGCGTTTCAACACAGATTCCTTCGACACTCTTCTTCTCACATCGAACAAATTCGCGCACAATAACCCGATATTATTTTCGAATTGGAAGCATTGCATTAGTTCAATGCCCTACCGCACGGGAGCACGAAGTGAAGCAAGTACCTCGACATCAGCAAATCGTTGAGTTGGTTCAAAAACAGGGTTACGTCAGTACGGACGAATTAGTCGAGCAGTTTAACGTTAGCCCGCAAACCATCCGGCGCGATCTAAACGAACTTGCAGATGCGAATAAGATACGTCGCTACCACGGCGGTGCAACCATCCCATTGAGTTCAGAAAATACCTCTTACAACACACGTAAGAGCATGAACTTTAATGAAAAAGACGTCATTGCAGAAGAGGTGGTTAAACACATTCCTGATGGCGCTACACTCTTTATTGATATCGGCACCACACCAGAAGCAATTGCTAAGGCTCTGAATAAAAACCATAAACAGCTTCGCATCGTCACCAACAACATAAATGTCGCCACCATCTTACTGCCCAACCCAGAGTTCAAAGTGATTCTTGCTGGCGGCGAAGTACGTAACCGCGATGGCGGCATTGTTGGTGAAGCAACCCTAGACTTCATTAAACAGTTTCGTTTAGATTTCGGTATCTTAGGCATCAGTGGTATCGATTTTGATGGATCTCTGCTTGATTTTGATTACCACGAAGTACGTGTAAAACAGGCGATCATTGAAAACAGTCGTAGCGTTTTCTTGGCTGTTGACCATTCCAAATTTGGTCGAAATGCCATGGTTAAGCTAGGCAATATCTCTCAACTGCATATGCTATTTACCGATAAGCAGCCTCCTAAAGAGATTCTTTCTATTCTAAAAGAGCATTCCATTCCTCTTGAAGTCATCAATCAAGAGTAAATTAACCCCAACAACACATAGTTAACCTTTTAGAAACCTCTATTGTTTAATAGAGGTTTTTTTGTGTACAAATCACACAAAACGCTCATAAACGAAAATAATTAATGATCTTAAACGAAAGTGCAGTTACGATTCATTTATGTTCAATAGTGCTCGTTCGCTCAAAGAGGTCATATTTTATGAGTATCAAACACAATGCAACCACAACCCCTTTAGATCTGATCATTATCGGTGGTGGCATTAATGGTGCAGGTATTGCGGCAGACGCAACAGGACGTGGCTTATCTGTAGGTTTATACGAAGCTAACGATTTTGCTTCTGCGACCTCTTCAGCCAGTTCAAAACTGATCCATGGCGGCTTACGATATCTAGAGCATTATGAATTTCGCTTAGTGTCTGAAGCCCTCGCGGAACGGGAAGTCTTACTCAGTAAAGCGCCACATATCGCACAACCAATGCGTTTTCGCCTGCCTCATAGGCCATTCCTACGCCCCGCATGGATGATTCGCTGCGGGCTATTTCTGTATGATCACCTAGGTAAGCGGACCACATTACCGGCCAGCCGATCCATTGATTTAGCCAAATCGGGCCTGCTTAAAGCTGAAATGAAAAAAGGATTTGAGTACTCAGATTGCTGGGTCGATGATGCTCGCTTAGTTCTGCTTAATGTCATGGCTGCACAAGAAAATGGTGCAGAGATCCGTAACTATTGCCGTGTAGAAAAAGCTATTCGCGAAGGTGACCTATGGCGTGTAACCATATTTAACACCACGACAGGAGAACGCTTTGAGCGCCAAGCTAAAGCCCTAGTTAATGCTGCAGGCCCTTGGGTTAAGCAATTCTATGATGATGGTTTAGAGCAACCTTCTCCACGAAACATCCGGTTGATCAAAGGCTCACATATTGTTGTGCCGCGTATCCACGAAGAGCCGCAAGCCTACATTCTCCAAAATAAAGATAATCGTATTGTCTTTATGATCCCTTACTTAGATAAGTTCTCGATCATTGGCACAACGGATGTCGAATACAAAGGTGACCCGCGTGAGGTGGCAATATCAGAAGAAGAGACTGATTATTTGATCGATATTGTGAACCAACATTTTGTTCAGCAACTCAGCCGTGAGGATGTCGCATGGACTTACAGTGGCGTAAGACCTTTATGTGACGATGAATCCGACTCGCCACAAGCCATCACTCGTGACTATACCCTTGAGTTAGAATCAGAATTCGATCAAGCGCCCATCTTGTCTATCTTTGGCGGCAAGCTCACGACGTACCGAAAACTAGCGGAATCCGCGATGAGAAAGCTCGCTCCTTACTTTCCGACGATGGGGAAACCTTGGACAGCAAACCAAGCACTACCTGGTGGTAACTTTAGCTGCGGCCGTGAAGAACTTGCACAAACAATTCAAACACAGTTCCCTTGGATGGCACTTCCACTCATCGAACGATACGTAACTCAATTTGGCAGCTATACATGGAAGTTGCTAGAAGGTATCAATGACGAAGCCGATCTTGGCATTCAGTTCAGTCAGGGAGCGAATGGTGTGTATCAAGCTGAGATTGACTACCTAATTCGGCATGAATTTGCGCAGACAAACGAAGACATTTTATGGCGCAGAACGAAACTGGGCTTATATATGAATGAGGAAGAACAAGCCGAACTTGAACGCTATATTCAGAATCAACACGCTCAAACCGTCGTGCCCTATTCTCAAGTTGGTTGACTTTCATTCCCCAAGGCAAATAGCGAATGTCTTTGCCTTGGGGATTAAACACTCATTCAGCAACCAAGTTTATCGAGACAACAAAAAGGTTTTATTTCAGGCCGTTAACACTCTTCCTTATTATTTTCTTCATACGGCGTGAGCCTTCGATTCTCAACTCCAACTTTGGAACCCAATGAAGAAACTTCTCTTACTCAGCTTACTTCTCAGTGGCTGTTCGCTAGCGCCAGAGCAAACTACGCCGCCATGCGATTGTAGTAGCAATGTCCCTAGCTCCCCCCAACCGCCCTCAACGGCAGACAAACACAATATCAACCAATTGCTTGCCTATATTAGTAACAAAGCAAAAGAGCGTTGGGGTAAAGATGAATTCGTTGAGGCCGGTAAGCACCGTTATGTAAAGTACCTAGATGGCTATAATACTCGCGCGCATATCGACTTTGAGGCTGGCAAAATTTATGTATCGACCATTGCCCAGCATCAACCGATTGAAAAACTGCAAAAAGCAATCACTCAAACTTTATTGATGCCCGCCGATCCTCAGCATGCTGAGCTGTTTAGTGATAAGGAAGCGATACTCCGAGGTAAGCCTTTTTTACTTGGGCAAGTGGTGGATCATGAAGGAAAACCCATTGAGTGGCAGTGGCGAGCGAATCGCTATTCAAACTATTTGATCGACACGCAATTGCAGAAAAAGTCGATTCAGCGTGGACACGCCTACTACGTAGAAATCAACATGGTGAACGATCACCTTGAGCAACGTGAGTATCAATACGCTGGAATTATCCGTGATGCTGCTAAGCGTTACGACATTCCTGAAGACCTGATCTTCTCTATTATCAAAACAGAGAGCAGCTTTAACCCTTATGCGGTTTCACATGCTGGTGCGTATGGATTAATGCAAGTGATCCCTAAGACCGCCGGTGCTGACGTGTTTAATCTTGTCAAAAACAAACCAGGCATTCCAACCAAAGAGTATCTCTTTGATCCTGCTAACAACATAGATACTGGTGCAGCTTACTTTTACATCTTAAAGAACCGTTATTTAAAAGAGGTCAAACACCCAACCTCAAAACACTTCAGCATGATTTCTGCGTATAACGGTGGTACTGGCGGTGTGCTTGCTACCTTTGACTCAGACCGTAAACGCGCGATGGTCAAACTCAATAGCTTAGCGCCAACTCAAGTTTATGATGCATTAACGACAAAACACCCCAAAGATGAAGCGCGCCGATACCTGCAAAAAGTGCTCTATTTCCAGAAAGGATTTAATGAGGGTAAGGTTTAAAAATAATAAAGGCTTGGCACTAACGCCAAGCCTTTTCGTTTGGGCTCTAATCGCTCAAGCAACTAACCTGGGTGACCATCCGCTCTCGGCTTCATAAGCATGGCACCGAAATACCAAATGAAAAGACCAAATGCCACAATCCATAAACCCGCGCTGACATTCACCCACAGCATCATATTGGCGGGGTCGAAAGCCACACCTAAACTACGTACCAATGCCGCCAGTACAATAGCAGCGAATGCAATCGTCATATTAGGCCCTTGGTATATCGCTCGACCTGTATGGCCCATGGTGACGCGAGAAATCATTGCCAAAATAACCCCACCAATCGCACCTATCGCGAACAAGTGCAGCATGTTGTGACTGGCGAATGGGTTGTCTAGTAGACCACGAAGCAGCAAGCTAACAGGAATACACAAATACGTAGCATGCAGTGACCAAACCAAAGGCTCACTCAATGTTCGCCATGGTTGCCACCTCATGACACGAACAAAATGCGCTGCACCAGAGACAATCATCAATGGCTGGCCTAACTCTGCAAAGGTCATTGGGAAGAAGCTGAGAATAAACAGCCCAGCCAATGGCAAGTTTGCTAACCAATCTAGCCAAACGATCGGCTGAGGTTTTTCAAAGTTAAATCGACGCGCGGTAAAGAACGGGATGACTCGACTGCCCATGACAGATAACAATAAAGTAAACCACCACAGCATAGCTTGCCACACCGCTGAAGCTGGAAATGGCGGCATACCTTTTACCGCCGCATAGCTTGCAAAATTAGCAAAGATAGCGAGTACAAACAGCGGAACAAAGAACAGATTTCGCCAACCTTTTGCCTTAACGACTCGGGTCCCCACTTCGAAAGCGGCAAATGCGATAAACAGGGCTTCAATGCTCGATGTTATCCAGAGAGGTGTTGGTGTCCAAAGCAAGAATCTAGGTAGAAGCCAAAGACCCACTAACAGCGCTAATCGATGATGTTTAGTACCATTTATGCCCGTCCAGTTTTGCACAGCAGTAAGGACGAAGCCGACGACAATTGCCATCGCAAAACCAAACAGCATCTCATGGACATGCCACCATAGAGCAGGGACTTGTAAAGCGGCAGGTTGACCAGATTGAAACATCCATACCCAGAGCGCAATCGCGATCACAGCGTAGAGAGATCCTAATAAGAAGAATGGTCGAAAACCTAAACGTAACAGAGGCACAATTGCCTCCTCCACTTTTTTATCTGTAATATTGAGCACTCAGTGACTCCTAAGCCAATAATAATCTTTAAATATACTACCCATGTATCGCAAGAAGCGTTCCATCTTGTATAAGTCTTGATTAATAAGGGCTACGTCTATTTAATTCGCAATAAAACAGTCAAAATAACACACTTTAAATGAGTCCTTTTGACTTTATAGTGTATTAAATGCTGACTTTATTTTTACCACGTTAATCGGTAGGTTAAAGGTTAGACATAAAACTCATTTATTGGAGACAGGAATGACCCATTACATTTTCGGTTACGGCAGTTTAATGAACTCTGCGTCACGTCAATTGACAGGGCAAACATCGCTGGCGATTCCTGCTACCGCACACGGGTTTAAACGTTACTGGGGAAAGGTTGATGACAGTTACATACTTTCTCCACTCGTAGTCGATAAGGGAGAAGGCCTTGTTAATGGCGTTTTATTGGAGGTCAATGAGCAAGGACTGCAAGAGTTTGATCAGCGCGAACACGGCTACCATCGAGTTAATATTGAATTAACTAAGTTAGATTGCCAGCACGCTCTGTCGGAGCAAGATCATATTTGGGTTTACATTAAAGATTGCCCAGAGCCGCCCTGCTCACTTAGCCCAATCATGCAGACTTATGTCGATACGGTGTTGGCCGGTTGTTTGGAAATCTCAGAGCAATTTGCCAAACAGTTTGTTGAGCACACCATTGGTTGGCACTTCCCATTAGAAAATGATCGCCACCAACCTAAGTATGGAAATCTAGCAGGAGTAAAACCAGAGCATCACAATCAAATCGATGCCCTGGTGGCCGAAGCGAGAGCCTGAACGTCAGCCAAATAAATCGCTAGGGGTTTCTGTTAGTCCTAGTTAAACAATACGAACCCCAGCAGGCATTGAGCGTTCTGGGGTCAATAAAACACTGTCTGATTCATCATCCGTTTCTGCGCAAAGCAACATACACTCCGAGGTTTCGCCGCGCATCTTTGCTTTCGCCAAATTACACAATACGACCACTTCTTTGCCCATGAGCTGCTCTTCAGTGTAATAAGGTACTAGGCTAGTGACCGTTTGTAGCGTTTTCTCGCCTACATCAATCTGAACGATATAAAGCTTGTCTGCATTTTCATGGCGAGCCACTTCAATGATTTTTCCTGTACGGATTTCTAATTTAGCAAAGTCGGTATAAGCGATAGTTTCCATGATAAACCTTAGTATCTACTGAGTTGGTAAATTTTTACTAAAAGATAACGTTTACACTACCATTAAAGCCTTTTATTACAAGTGGTAAAGATCTCATTTTTATAATGCCACTTGCATACTATTTGCGTTATTTACAACAGCAAGGTTAAATACTGTCAGTACAGTTTTCGAGGTCTAATATGGCAACCATTAAAGATGTTGCGAGAGAAGCTGGCGTATCTATCGCCACCGTATCGCGCGTGATCAACAAATCTCCTAAGGCGAGCAAAGCTTCGGTGCACTCGGTCACTCAAGCGATGGAAAAACTTGGCTATCGCCCGAACGCAGCAGCCAAAGCCCTAGTTAGTCAAAACAGTAATACTGTTGGAGTACTGGTTGGGGATGTCTCGGATCCTTTCTTTGGTAGCATGGTAAAAGCCGTTGATACCGTTGCACACGAATATAGTAAACATATCCTTATCGGCAATGGTTATCACAACCCAGAAGATGAACGTAAAGCAATCGAGCTATTGATCAATAATCGCTGCGATGCATTAGTCATACATTCCAAAGGATTATCTGACGAGGAGTTAATTGGCTACGCCAAAGAGGTGAAAGGTCTTGTCTTGATCAATCGCCATATTCCAGAGCTGTCAGAGCGTTGTATTTCATTGGATAACCGCCGAGGGGCATATCTAGCAACGGAATATTTGATTCGCCACGGCCATAAGCAGATCGCCTGTATTGCCTCAAACCATGATATTGAAGATGCTCAAGATCGTATCTCCGGTTACCTAGCTGCACTGCAAGAACACAATATTGAGTTGCCTAAAAGCTATATTGAATATGGAGAGCCCAATAGTGATGGCGGTGAAGTCGCTATGACCAACCTGCTCACTAAATCACTGACGGTCACTGGTGTAGTCGCTTATAACGATTACATGGCGGCTGGGGCGCTCTCAGTACTCGATGAGAATGGCGTTAAAGTCCCAGAGCAGGTATCGATGCTCGGATTTGATGATGGCTTGATTGCACGCTATGTTCACCCTCGCCTAACAACGGTTCGTTACCCTATTGAGATGATGGCAGAACGCGCGGCGCGATTAGCGCTTAATCTCGCAAACTCAGAGCCAGTGGAAGAGGAAGCCATTATTTTTACACCAACTTTAGTGCGCCGAAACTCAGTAGACAAAATTTCCGCTTAAAGTGAGGCAATTAAAAAAGGCATGATTTCTCATGCCTTTCTAATCTTATGCTTGGCTTATGCCACACCATGACCTTTCGAAGCCGTCCAGATTCGGTACCACTGCTCTTTGCTCATTGATAGCTCTAACGCTTTCACCGATGCGGCCACTCGCTCAATCTTGCTACTACCTAAAATCGGTAGAGGATTTGATGGTAATCGCATTACCCAAGCAAACACCACTTGATCAATAGAACTTGCTCCAATCTCTTCCCCCACTTCAGCCAATGTTTGACGTAAGCGCGTTAGTTGCTCGCTATCGCCGCTAAACAATTCACCTTTCGCTAGGCAAGACCAAGCCATTGGACGGATACGCGCTTGCTGCAGTTGCTCCAAAGTCCCATCTTCTGTGACTTGAAGGTTCACAGGGTTTATCTCAACTTGGTTAGTAATCAAAGGCTCTTCAACGCGAGATTGCAACAGCGAAAACTGCGCAGGCGTAAAGTTCGATACACCAAAGTGCTTCACTTTACCCGCCGCTTTTAACTCGGAAAATGCCTGCGCCGCTTCATCTGCATCCATCAAAAGATCTGGGCGATGCAATAACAGCACATCAAGATGATCGGTTTTAAGGCGTTCAAGCGACTCATCTACAGATTTCAGAATAGCCGCTTTACTGCTGTCATAGTGGTTCACTTGATTACCATGACCACGGTAGATACCGCATTTAGAGACAATCTGAATTTGCTCGCGCAAGCTGCTATCTAGCGCTAATACATCACCAAATAGACGCTCACACGCAGATTCCGGACCATAAACAGGTGCGTGATCGACAGTTGTGATACCAAGTTCGATATGTTGCTTCAGAAATGCATGGTGCTGTTGAGTGGTCATACCCCACTCTGCCATGCGCCAATAACCTTGAATCATGGCTGAAAACACTGGGTGATCATTGTTCATTGTTTTATCCCTATATTTACTGGCGCATAAGGCTCAGCTGCAATTTAATTATCCTCACTATACGCCTCGACGTGTGGAAGATTAAACCAAGTATCGTGAAAAGATAATTCGCTATAGAGAACAATAATCAAATTTTAATATCTTATATTGAATTATAATGACGATTCACTCACCGAGTTTGAGAAGAAAAATATGCATAAAATGCACAAACGATTTGAGCGCTACGCACTGTTTAGTGAAGTCGCTAAGCAGTTAAGTTTTTCCAAAGCAGCCGATAACTTAGGGATCTCTCGCAGCTATCTTTCTTCTCAAATACATCAGTTGGAGCAAGAGCTAGAGGCCAGTCTTTTAATTCGCTCTACCCGTAGTGTTAGGCTGACTTCCGCAGGTCAAAAGATCCTCGATAAGATGCAGGGAATCAACGCGTCTATTCTGCAACTCGAAAAAGAACTTGAGCACACTAAAAGCGAAGTTAGCGGCGTGCTAAAAATCACAGCGCCAACTATTTTCAGCCATCGCTTTTTAATTACTATTTGCCAAGAGTTTCAGCGCCAGCATCCTAATATCGAGTTCGATCTCGACATCGGATATACCCGCGAGGACTTAACCAAAAGTCACTTTGATCTTGCCTTTCGAGCGACCACTACACCGCCAGAAAACATGATTGCGAAAAAGCTGATGTCGTATCAGCATATTTGCTGCGCTTCCCCTGACTACCTTATTCGCTATGGTCATCCAACGCATCCAGAGCAGCTTAGTGCTCACAACTGTTTATCGGATCCACACCTGACTCAGTGGTCTTTTTTTGATGGCGACAGATCCATCCAAATCGAGACTGACGGTGACATGTTCATCAACGATAATTTGTTGCTGCTTGAAGCCGCACGGAAGGGGAAAGGCGTAATAAAAATGCCGTGTTATTTGGTGCAGCCCGCATTGGATAAAGGAGAGCTAGTACAAATATTAGAAAACTACTTTATTACCCAAAGCGCCATTTATATGATTTACCCACCACAGTTACGCCAAAGTACCAAATTGTCTGCATTTACTGAATTTGTGCAGCATTGGTTTGCAAATAGATAACCCTAGGCCAAGAACTTAATCGATGCTTTCTATTACTCTTAACAGCTTTGTTCATCGAGTCCCTGATAAATCAGTGGTACTGGCGCTCGCTGCCCAACATGGTTGTCAACTCAAGCGAATTCGACGCTCTCGACATTGGTCACTCAGCGGAGAGGAAAAGCAATTGCGCTCCCTGATGGCTCACTTTGACGATGAAGCTCACCAATGGATCGTAAAGGCCATCACATTGGTCTTACCCAAACCGACGGTTTCTCTTGCAGAACTCCTTGAAAAAGATCCCTCGATGACAGTAAATCAATTAGTCTTAGCAGCAGATTGCTCACTTACAGAAGCCAGACAAGCCATTGATGAACATGAAGGGTTTTAGAGGCTATTTATAGAAAAAGCCAGTCTTGATAACTGGCTTTGTTGGTTCTGTTATCTAGAAATTAAATCGATAACTTGTGCTGTAACGATACTCATCGCCTGGCTTAAGGAAACAGCTTGGCTGCGGCCATTCAGGGTGATTCGGCGAGTCAGGCAAAAACTGCGTTTCCAGTGCCACGCCTGCATAGTCAGAATACTCACCCTCTCGACTCGGAGTCCCTGCCAACCAGTTTCCGGTATAAAGCTGCATCGCCGGTTTATCGGTTAGCACTTCCATCTTCACCTTCTTGTCTTGGCTGATTAACTGCGCAATGGGTTGTGATCTATCACGCTCAGAATTAAACAAGAAACTATGGTCGTACCCTTTGGCTTGGTGCTGCTGTTGATCACCGAGAAAATCTTGCATTAAAGACTTTTGATTACGGAAGTCAAAACCATTGCCATCAACACTGGCTAGCTCGCCCAATGGAATCCCCACAGAGTCGCAGGGTAAGTACTCGTCAGCATTAATCCTTAACTGATGATGACGAACATCGACCTTTGATTCCGCGCCATCTAAATTAAAGTAACCGTGATTGGTGAGGTTGACCGGAGTGGCTTTGTCTGTCAACGCTGAATAGCTGATGTTTACTTCTCCGCTATCCGTTAAACGATATTCCACCTTTAGTGATAAATTCCCCGGGAAGCCCTGATCGCCATCAGATGAACGATGACTAAAAAGCACATGGCAGGCCGATTGCTCCTCGATCTGCCAACGGGCTTCGTTAAAACCGCTCTTACCTCCGTGCAAACAGTTACCCGCTTGGTTGGTATCCACGTGATAATGATGACCAGAAATTGAAAAATTACCTTTAGCGATACGGTTTGCATAGCGACCAACCGTTACCCCCATGTAACTCGCCTGTCGCTCAAAGTCTGCCATGGTCCCTACCCCTAGCAAAACCTCTCGCCGCTCACCGCACGCCAAAGGTAAACGACAACTGAGCCAAGTGGCTCCGATGTCCATTAACACAACGCTAACCCCCGTCGCGTTGGTTAATTCAATTAACTGCGCAGGTTTGCCATCTAATGCTGGCTGCGCAGTCATAGTACGAAAAAGTGAATGCATAAAATGACCTTATAAAAACTCAACTAAGCCTGCACCTTCTTTTGCTTGGCACACATAGATGGATTCTTTAAGCCCAGTAGCGGCTTGGTATTTCTCTTCGACCGTTGCCTTCACTTCGTCAACCAATGCAGGTGGCATAAGCGCTACAATGCAGCCACCAAAGCCACCACCAGTCATACGAACACCACCTTGCTCACCGATCACTGCTTTTACGATATCAACCAAGGTATCGATTTCTTTTACTGTAATTTCAAAATCATCACGCATTGACGCATGCGACTGCGCCATTAACTGCCCCATGCGCTTCATATCATGAGCACGCAAAGCCTGCGCTGCTTCAACCGTTCGATCGTTCTCTGTAATCACATGACGAGCACGTTTCGCGACCAACTCATCAAGTTCAGAGACTTTCTCATTGAACTGTTCGACACTCACATCGCGGAGGGCTTTCACACCAAAGATACGTGCCGCTTCTTCACATTGCTCGCGGCGAGTGTTGTATTCACTATCCACCAAGCCACGCTTTTTATTCGAGTTGATGATCACAACCGCCATCTCTTCTGGCATTGAGACAGCTTCAGTTTCTAAACTGCGGCAGTCCAAAAGCATCGCATGGTTTTCACGACCTTCAGCTGAGATCATTTGATCCATGATGCCGCAATTACAACCGACGAATTGGTTCTCTGCTTGTTGGCCGTTTAATGCGATTTCCGCCTGGCTGATTTCAAGGTTATAGAGCACTTTAAAAGTCTGACCAATCACCACTTCTAATGCCGCCGATGAACTAAGACCTGCGCCTTGAGGAACATCACCACTCACTGAAATATCCGCGCCATTAAACTTATAACCGCGCTCAAGCAAGCATTTCACAACTCCACGAATGTAGTTCGCCCACATCTTATCTTGCTGGAAACTAATCTCTTGGGTGATATCGAACTCGTCCACAGCATTGTCATAATCGACCGACACAACACGCACGATATTGTCATCGCGCTTTGCCGCCGCTACAACGGTTTGATAATTAATTGCACACGGTAGAACAAAACCATCATTGTAGTCAGTATGTTCCCCAATTAGGTTTACGCGTCCAGGCGCTTGAATGATATGACTTGGTACATAGCCCAGTACTTGTTCGAAAGCGTTTTTTACGTTTTGGATTAGGTCAGACATAAGTAATTCTCAGCATAAAATTTTGATAGATTCCGTACAACGTTGATTGCTCGTGCTACGGATAGATTTCGTTATTGTTGTTCGTTCTCTTTGTAGTGAAGATCACTTAGATCACGTAGACGCTGTGCGGCTTGCTCGGCGGTTAAATCACGTTGGCTTTCCGCTAGCATTTCGTATCCCACCATAAACTTGCGAACTGATGCGCTACGCAAAAGTGGCGGATAAAATAGAGCGTGAAGCTGCCAGTGATCGATATCCGTACCTTCCTCAAAGAACGGCGCGTAATGCCAACCCATTGAGTAAGGGAAAGAGCACTGGAACAGGTTGTCGTAACGACTCGTCAGTTTTTTGATTGCGATAGCCAGGTCGTCACGTTGCTCATCCGTTAACTCACTCATTCGGCGAATGTGCGTTTTTGGCATTAGCATGGTTTCAAATGGCCACGCCGCCCAATAAGGAACAAGTGCTACCCAATGATCAGTTTCTACCACGATACGTGAACCGTCTTTGAGCTCAGCTTGCACGTAATCCACCAGCAAGTTGCTGCCATGTTCTTGGTAGTAAGTTTTTAGGTTCTGCTCTTTACGCTCAATTTCATTTGGTAAAAAGCTGTTTGCCCAAATTTGACCGTGTGGATGAGGCTGAGAACAGCCCATGGTTTCACCCTTATTCTCAAACGCTTGAACCCAAATGTACTCTTTACCAAGCTCTTCGATTTGATCATTCCAGGTATCGATCACGCCGCGAATTTTATCGACTGGTAATTCAGGCAAGGTTTTGCTGTGGTCAGGAGAAAAACAGATCACTCGACTCAAACCACGTACACCTTGGGTTTTAAATAGTGGGTTCTCCGACTCCGGTGCATCCGGCGAATCCACCATGAGCGCCGCAAAGTCATTTTGAAATACGTACGTGCCTTGGTAGTCAGGATTCACATCCCCTGAGATACGTTCGTTGGTTGGGCAAAGGAAGCACTTTCCGTCGTAGCTTGGTAGCTCATCCGTTGCTGGCTTCTCATCGGCGCCACTCCAAGGGCGTTTTGCTCGGTGGGGTGACACCAAAATCCACTGACCCGTTAGAGGGTTATAACGACGATGTGGATGGTCCACTGGGTTAAACTTAATATTCGACATCTGCAAACTCTCGATAAATTTAAAATTAGTAACCGTTTGGATTTAGTGATTGCCACTTCCACGTGTCTGCCGTCATCTCGTCGACAGTTCGCGTTGCTTTCCAACCCAGATCATTTTCAGCTTTAGTGGTACTTGCCCAGCATTCAGCAATATCACCAGGACGACGAGGACACACCTCATACGCGACTCGTTTACCGCAAGCCGCACCGAAGGCTTCAACCATTTCTAAAACGCTTGAACCTTTCCCCGTGCCTAGGTTGTAGATATGCAAACCGGATTTCGAACCAACAGATTTCAATGCTGCAATATGGCCATCTGCTAAGTCCATTACATGGATGTAATCACGTACGCCTGTCCCGTCTGGTGTTGGGTAGTCATTACCGAAAACTGAAAGCTTTTCACGGCGACCAACCGCAACTTGAGCGATAAACGGCATCAAGTTATTCGGAATACCTTGCGGATCTTCGCCTAAGGTGCCCGATGGGTGCGCGCCGACTGGATTGAAGTAACGTAACAAAGTAATGCTCCAGTCACTTTCAGCGTTAAACAGATCGCTCAAACACTCTTCCACCATGTATTTACTGCGACCATAAGGGTTGGTCGTTGCGCCTGTTGGCGAATCTTCAGTAATTGGCACAACCTCAGGATCACCGTAAACCGTTGCCGATGAGCTAAAAACAATGCTCTTCACACCCGCTTTGCGCATGCTGCGTGCAAGAACTAACGAACCGTTGACGTTGTTATCGTAATACTCGAGAGGCTTAGCAACGGATTCTCCTACTGCTTTTAGGCCCGCAAAGTGAATCACCGCTTGGATATCATGTTTAGCAAAGACGGAATCTAAGAAAGCTTCATCACGAATATCACCTAAATAAAAAGTCGGCTTTTGACCCGTTAACGCTTTGATACGGTGAAGAACTTCTTCTTTTGCATTGCATAAGTTATCGACAATGATTGGCTCAATACCCGCCTCGAGCATCTGCACACATGTATGGCTGCCGATGTAGCCCATACCGCCAGTAACAAGAACTTTCACCATTATCTCTCCATTTTTTGTGAGCTTGAATTGCCCAAAAATCTAATCTGGCAAAAAGTTTAGCAACCAAATCAGCGTAACGTCCGTGATCAAATTCTCATTGTGTAAACGTTTCCACAAATTTACATCCATGAAATTCAAATCAAATATTCAAGATAAGGTTTAGTTAAAGGCAAAGGATGACTATTTATCAATCAGTTAGCATAAATAAGTGAGCATACTTTCTGCTCTCTTATTCACCACTCATTAAAGACATTTATTTTTACTAAAAATTAGCACTTAGTTGGGGGGATTGTTTACAATGGTAGCCAATAGTTAGATTGCCCGATAAAAGGCAACGTAAAGGGATGTAAAAACATGGCAACACTAAAAGATATTGCAACGGAAGCTGGCGTATCTCTGGCTACCGTATCTCGCGTTCTCAACGATGATCCGACATTGAGCGTAAAAGAAGAAACCAAGCGCCGTATCTTCGAAATAGCAGAAAAACTGGAGTACAAAACCAGTAGTTCAAAAAAAAGCCCACTGGCTAAAAAGCAAAACCATCACTTCATTGCCGTCTACAACTACAAGCAAGAAGCCGAAGTCAACGACCCTTACTACCTCTCAATTCGTCACGGTATAGAAACTCAGTGCGAAAAGTTAGGCATCGAACTAACCAATTGTTATAACAGTGAAATATCCACCGTAAGCAATAAGATCACCGGTGTCCTTTTGGTCGGCCGTAGTCAAACTGCAACGCTCGAAAAGATTGAAAAAATGACGGACAACATCTGTTACGTCGACTTCAGTGAGGCCAACTCAGAGTTTGATTCAGTCGACATTGACCTGGCCCGAATCAGCAAAGAGATCACTGACTTCTTTATCGCACAAGAGTATCAACGCATCGGTTTTATCGGTGGTCAAGATGAGCCTAACACCGCAGATATTCGTGAAGTCGCTTTTGCTGAATATGGACAGCTGAAAGGTGTGGTATCACTCGATGATGTCTATCGCGGTGAGTTTACTAGCTCGTCTGGTTACAAATTAGCGAAAGAGATGCTGGCAAAACCAGATTACCCTAGGGCACTATTCATTGCTTCAGATTCTATCGCCATCGGCGTATTGCGCGCCATCCATGAGCACGGTTTGAATATCCCTGACGATATTGCGCTGATCAGTGTTAATGACATTCCTACGGCAAAGTTTACCTTCCCTTCACTTTCAACAGTCAGAATTCATTCTGAAATGATGGGAATTCAAGGGGTTAACTTACTCGTCGAAAAAGTAAGAGACGGTCGCGCGCTACCTTTGCAAGTCTATGTACCAAGTAAACTCAAGTTACGAGACACGACAAAATGACGCCAGAGCAACTGCTACAAGAGCTGAAAGATAACGAGTGTTTAGACTTAGTAAAACTTTACTACGCAAACCCAGATCGCCAGTTTTACGGCTTAATAGAAGAGCTCTATCAACTGCGAAAAACTCACGGTTTATCAAGTCGAATCTCGCCCTTGGTGACAGAAATTGAGTCACTTACCAAGGCGTTATCAAGTGATAACATCACGCAAGAAGAGTTTAACCACATTCGTCAAACTCTCGATTTGAACCAGCGAGCACATAAAATGAGCCGTTATATTTTGACCCAAGATAACCATTCTGCGTTTAGCAAACCGGTTGATCTGGTTATGTTTGGTGACTCCATAACAGAATGGGGACCTTGGCACGATGCACTACCGAGTATCTCTCTAGCCAATCGTGGACTCGCCGGAGACACCACGTCTGGTATGGTAAAAAGGCTAACGACAACCACAGTTTGTCACCCAAAACTGGTTTGTATCATGGCTGGTATCAACGATCTCGCCCAAGGCTATAGTGTCGATGAAATCGTTGAAAACTATCAACAAATGCTTAGCTACTGGGCTGAACATAATGTCGAAGTTTGGGTTCAATCAACTTTATATGTTGGTCAGCGAATGGCTTCTTTGAATCCTTTAGTCACAGAACTCAACCAGAAGCTGCGCCTACTTTGCCAACAGCATGAACAGTGCTTTATCGATGTAAACCAAGCTTTGTGCCCTGAGCATTATTTACCTCTAGACTGCAGTTGCGACGATTTACACCTTAATTCAAACGCTTACAGACAGTGGTTGGCTATCCTCACTCCTATGCTAGAACAACGATTTAACTAAAAATACATTGCTAGCAGAATTAATAAAGCACTGATTTTCAGTGCTTTATTTGTTTTTATAGCAAGGTAAAACACCTCTTTCCTTACGACTCATCCTTTCATCACTCTGGCTAAACATTATTCTTTTAATCCGATCACAGCTTTCAGATAAACCACTCATTAAATCGTGATCGAGTTAAAGTAAAACGTTTTCACAAATTTATTTTAGTTAAACTTTTACTAATATCTTTCCCATAAGCTCACTGAGCATTTTTCAACAGAACGTCGGCAGTCATCAGACGCATTAAGCCGAGGGAGAATCATCGTGAACAACTGGGAAAACTTCCTACATCTACATGAGAACCGTTTAGCACCACGT